>ENA-UPAD01000081-UPAD01000081.1-bioreactor-metagenome-genome-assembly--contig:-NODE-81-length-147079-cov-19.659198_pt1 | contig 147079 bp, 113 predicted proteins | sample MGYA00238179_ERZ772710 | MGnify/ENA primary metagenome ERZ772710 (study PRJEB29004, sample SAMN07631245) | bioreactor metagenome | isolation source: Switchgrass digestor | place: USA: Dartmouth...
GCAGCGCGGCTGGGCGCAGCGTGGTTGACCGCGCCCAGGGAGGGAGTCTTATGGTTTACAGAGTCAAGATAACGATACGTGGGATTAGGCCTCCGATCTGGCGTAGGCTCAGAATACCGGGTAGCCTAACCTTCGCCCAGCTGCACCGGGTCATACAGGTGGCCTTTGGATGGCTCGATTACCACCTTTACGACTTTAGGTTCGGCAACATTGTGGTCGCTGAGCCGACGCCTGACTTCTCCGCTGCAGAGCTGTTCGGAGAAGATGTGCAGGCGTTCGATCCTCAGGAAACCATTATCGACCAGCTTTTCGACAAACATGATAGGTGTGTTTACAGGTATGACTATGGAGACTGTTGGGTCCACGACATCGTGGTGGAAAGGAGACTGAAGAACACGAAAGAGAGTCAAACGCCTGTTTGCCTTGGTGGGGCAAGGCACAGACCCCCAGAGGACGTGGGCGGTGTCGGGGGTTACTACGAGTTCCTCGAAACCATCCGAGACGAGAAGAATCCCGAACGGGAGGACATGTTGTGCTGGGCGCAGAAGGACACACGAGGTAGGCGCTTCGATCCTGAGTATTTCTACGTTGATGAAGTCAACAGAAGGCTTGCGCACGTGCTCGAGGACAATCGCACGTTCGCTGCAAGTCTTTTCGCGAGCAAGAGAGGTCTCACCGGGGTCCTGAGGTTTGGCTGGTGGGAACCGTACTTAGAGGTGGACGGAAAGCACTATAGCTGGGAGCGCATCGGAGACTTACTGGCTTGGCTTGATGAGGGACTTACTGTGACCATCAAGGTAAGCAAAACCTGACGGCCATAGGCGTCGGGGGTTCGGGCCCGGGCCCGAGCACGATGACGTGCTGGTTCGAGTAGCCAAGAGGTGCCAATGCTGGTACGATGGGTAACTGCGGGGACTGCGTCCATGGCATGAGCGAGAGCCGCCGCACAGCGCAGGTGCGAGCAGACAATTAGGGGGGTGTCCCAGGTGAACGAGACTCTTGAGGTCATCAGGAACAGGCGGAGCATTAGGAGGTTCAGGCCTGAGCAGATCACCGAGCACGAGCTCGAGGCGATAGTCGAGTCTGCGCTGTTTGCGCCGAGCGCGATGAACGCGCAACCGTGGCACTTCACGGTGATCCAGGACAAGCGCGTACTCGACCGGATGGCGCAGCTCATGAGGGAGAACATGCTCAAGTCGGGGAACGAATTCATGATGCGCAGGGCGAGCGACCCGAGCTTCAGGCCGTTCTATAACGCGCCTACTCTCATACTCATCACCGCTGACGCCAAGGACAAGTTCGGGCAATTCGACTGCGCGGCCGCCGCGCAGAACATCGCGCTCGCCGCGGAATCTCTGGGAGTGGGATCGTGCATCATGGCCATGTCGGCCATTCTCTTCGAGTCGGAAGAGGGCGTCGAGCTCGCGCGGTCACTGGGGGTCCCGGACGGGTATGTGCACGTCTGCACCGTCGCCCTCGGGTACAAGGACGGCCCGAATCCGCAGGTGCCGCCTCGGAAGAGGGACGTTGTGAACTACGTGAAGTAGCACCGTTAGGGGGCAGAAAAGGGTGTTGCGCGCTTTCATCCCGGGGATGAAAGCGCGCAATTATGGTCCGTTCGCGTGCGTGCATGTCCTCCGCGAGGCGTCACAGCTTTGGCGGGCGGGCAGACCGAGACCATTTTCCTTCCCGCCGCAAGCTGGACACGGACGATGCCCCGAGGAACCTTGTGGCGCAGCCTGGACGGAGCACCTTCATGTCCGCGACTGCGCCGCGAGCTGATGACGTGCCGTGACCGGACGGCGCGAGGATAGCTCTAGATGGACGCGATCGGTGTGCGCAGGTCGTGCGAAATGCTGGCCAGCAGGCGTTTTTGCGCTCGCTCTCGCTGCATCCAGGCTTCTTGGCTCTGTCGCACGTTCTCGGCGAAGGCGTTGATGGCGTCCGCCAGACGTGCGGCCGCATCTGAGCCGGGGAGCATGGCTCGCGCCGCGAGATTGCCAGCAGCCATGCGCCGGACGACGCGGCACACCTTGTCCACTCGACGGCTCAAGCTGCGCAGCCTGAGGAATAGCACGACGGCCGTAAGGGCCAGTGCTGCGGCGAGAGCCCCTGTAAGTGTGAAGGCAAGTATCACTCCTGTAGGTCACCACGCTTTTGGGGCTCCGGCCGGACGCCGAGTCGGCTGCGAACCTGCCGAAGCTGCGCGCTCCTCGGGTGTGTCTCCATCGTCCCGAGCCTCGAATCGGTAGCCTATGCCCCAAACGGTCTTGATGAGTTGCGGGTCGCTGGGATCCACCTCTACCTTGGTCCTGAGCCGCCGAATGTGTACCATTACGGTGTTGTCTCCGCCAATGAACTCCTCGCCCCACACCTTATCGAACAGCTGTGCTTTGGTGAACACCTGCCCCGGGTTACTTACGAACAGCCTGAGCAGGTCGAACTCCTTCACCGTCAGTTCTATCTCCGCTTGTGCTGCGTTGAGGTGGGATGGAGTGTGGGAAGACCGGGCGAGCCGAAAACACCATAACACACAAGGGGCTAGACTGCAAGGAATGGAGAGGATGGCTTGCGCGTCAGGAGCAGGCGCCGCCACTGTTCCTTTCCGGCGCCCCGCCCGGGGGCGGGCCGGCTCTCGTCCAAGCACGTCTTCGCTTCGAGTTGACAAGGAGGAGCTGACGACCGCGTCTTGAACTAAACACTCGCGCCGCCCAGCGTGGGGATTGCACGAGCGCGGTTGGGGGGATTCTCTGAGGCACCCCGGGGAAGTTCGCGACTGGCGATACCGTCCAGCGGATCCGAGCCAGCGAACACGAGTGCGTGGGCTGAAGCAAGAGAGGTGGGGCACGTGTTCGTGGATCTTTGTAAAGCAAATCGCGACATGAAGGAGCAAGCTGCGTGCGTGCTGTTCGAGGCTTTTCAAGATCGTGACAACCCGGCCTGGCCTACGATCGACGACGCCCGTAGAGAGGTCAATGAATGCACCGAGGATAAGTACATATGTATCGGCATCGTAGAGGGCAACAGACTACTTGGCTGGGCGGGCCTCCGTCCGATGTACCATCACACATGGGAACTGCACCCAATGGTCATTCGGCCGGACTGCCAAAGGAAGGGTCTTGGAAGGAAGCTACTCGACGAAGTCGAGAGGGAGGCTCGCAGCAGAGGCATCATTGGCATTGTACTCGGGACAGATGACGAGACCTTCGAAACGAGCCTCTCTCTCAAGGAGCTGAACGCTGGCAACATATATGACGAGCTCAAGAATGTAAGGAATCTCGGGGAACATCCATTTGAGTTCTATGCAAAGTGTGGGTACATGGTCGTTGGGGTCATACCAGACGCCAACGGACCGCGCAAGCCGGACATCTGGATGTGGAAGAGACTCTAGTGTCGAAAGCTGGAGCGACTGTCGCCTCACAGTGATCATATCGGACTCCGAGGTTCGCATGATGCGCCACGGCACGGAAGAAATCGCTTTGGCCTGGTCGGGCATTCAGTCCATTTCTAGGAGATTCGGTGCGCCGGACATTTACCGCCGTCCGAAGTTCGGAGGAGTTGACGCCACAGCCGACCAGGCGGCAAATGCGGCGGGCCTGCTGATGGGGCAGACCGATGAGAGGATTCCTGTAGTGATCATCCGAGGCCTACGATACGAGACAGAGCAGGAAGACACCCGGCTGTCCATGCCTCTCAAATACCAGTCCATGTTCGTCTTCAACACGCTTCTCACACATGCGAAGCTCCGTGCTGCGATGACATTCCGTCGGTTTCTGTAGGGCTTAGGCTCTTCAGGCCACTCTCGAAGACTGCGCCATGCAAACACCAAATGCCTCTACCTGCCCCTGTATGACATCAGGAGCCTCAATGCCGGAAACTCGGAACCGGCAGTCCAGACGGAAACCTCCAGCCCGAACCCCATCTTACGGAACTAGACCGGCCACAGGGTCTGGGCGACTTCGAGGCGGTATCGGACACCATCGCTAAGTCAGCAAAAGCAGGAATCCAAAGACTGGTGAGGAACGAACGCATCACCTGCTGGAAGAGGAGGCCCGGGTCTTCTACGTGGCAGTAACCCGCGCTCGCAAGCAGCTCTTCATCTGCTACCCCACCAGACTCGGCGGATACCGGAAAATGCCCAGCCCGTTCCTTGAGTATTTCGATCCGGAATGTGTTTCGACGTAGGCACACAGTACAGGTTTGGCTCACTTGTTCAGGGATACCGGCAGTTCGGGCGATCTGCCCGTGGGCTGTCTGCATTTTCGTCTCGAGGTGGTTGCCGAGACAGAGCGATCAACCATAGGCTTTGTCGCCAGCATGTTAGTCACCCACGGCGAGCTGGCTTTGCGATCAGATGCACTGACCAAGCAGGATTGTCGCCACACAGCGAAGAAACCCGTGGGAGGAATTGCCTTGGATGACAGGACCAGGTTCACCTGTGAGGAAGCCATTAGGAGAGTCCAGAAGCGCTTGAGCAGGTGCGGTATGGTGAGATCATGATCTCGGATGCAGTAACGTGCGGTACCCAGCCGGCGTATAACAGCTTCCGGCGAGCAACAGCTTGCCAGCCGTCGAACGTCGAAACTACGAGGACTCTGGAGAAGTCAGTTGCTGTTGCAGACCCTGGACAAGCACCACCCCGCTATCTGAAACCGATTCCTAATGCGGCACTGACGCTGGTGGCCACTGCGTTTGGACCGCATATCGCCGCTACTGACACGCAGACCCGTTATGTGGCCACAGCCGCGCGAGTGCAAAGGGCGCAGTAGGCCGTCAATGCGGAGGAGGTGTGTCAATTGGCGATCAAGCAGGGTCTCCCACCGGTGATCAGCGAACACTCGCGTACTCTGATCCTAGGGACCCTGCCAGGCGATGAGTCGATTCGCACGCGGCGGTATTACGCCAACCCTCGGAATCAGTTCTGGACGATTCTGGCGAGGGTGTATCAGGAGGATATCGTGGACCGCTACGACGAGCAGATTACGTTTCTGCTGAGTCACGGTCTTGCGCTGTGGGATGTCTTGCGAACGGCTCATCGAGACGGCAGTGTTGATCGCGCGATACGGGATGCAGAACCCAACGATTTTGAACTCCTTCTGCGCACTCATCCGAAGCTGACGGCGATTGGGTTCAACGGGCGTATGGCGTACAACCTGTTCTGCAAGCACGTTGTGCAGCGACAACGGAACACGTCGCTGCAGCGGTTCAGAGTATGCATCCTGCCGTCATCAAGCCCGGCCGCTGGTCTGCCCCTGGAAGAAAAGGTCGCGCGTTGGCGCGAATTCTTACTTCCTCCAACGCGTTGACAGGCCGGACAACACGCGTATACATCGGACGAGTCTGGGCGCGCGGTGGCTCAGCCAAGGCCGCTGAGAGCTGCCGCTGACACGCCGATTCGTAAGGTGGACGCGCCTAAATGAGCGGGGCGGCTGAGGAATGCTAGAGATTAACTATGGCAAGTGTAGCGTTCCATTGAGGGTGCAGAAGGAGATTAGGGAGGAATTCGGCCAACAGTATTTGGATGCCTTACTCCAAAGGGTTGATTTCCCTAGTGATAGCATGAGCGATATCGAGAGTCGTAAGGAGGAATTGCCGTGTCGTTGCGTTTTCACGAAATCGCCGAAGCCTATCACCGGATCCTGAATCCGTTCACCGAAGACCAGCTGATGCTGTTGGGCGAGGTCTGCCGGTTGCATCCCGGTATCAGGCAGCTGGACCTGGCCTGCGGCAAGGCGGAGATGCTGTGCCGCTGGTCGCAGAAGTACGGCATCAGCGGCGTGGGCGTGGACATCAGCACCGTGTTTCTTGAAGCTGCGCGAAAACGAGCCGCAGAACTGGGCGTGGCGGATAGATTGACGTTCGTCCAGGGCGACGCCGGAGAGTATCCCGGGCCGACCCATGACTTCGACGTGGTAAGTTGCATCGGCGCGACATGGATCGGGAACGGCCTGGTCGGCACGCTGGACTTGATGAAGCCGCCGCTCAGGCCGGGGGGGCTGATCTTGGTCGGCGAACCCTACTGGATCGAGCCGCCGCCGGAGGCCGCCTATGCCGCCCTGGCGATCGGCAGGGATGATTATGTTACCCTGGACGGCACGCTCGATCGGTTTGAGTCGGCGGGCATGCGCCTGATCGAGATGGTTCTGGCGAACCACGACAGCTGGGATCGGTACGAAGCGCCGCAGTGGATGGCGGTGGACGACTTCCTGCGCGGCAACCCCGATGATCCCGACGCGTCCGCCCTGCGCGACTGGATCACCCACAACCGCCGGGTCTATTTACAGTATGGCCGGCGCTATCTCGGATGGGGCGTGTTCGTGCTAAGGTAAGAGGTGCGGGCGGCATCGGACAATGATAAGGAGAGAGGAAAAATGGTCTACCTGCCCCGACGGCATACCCACGTCGGAGGGTGCGCAGCGGCTGATGATGTGTAGGTGCCGGCTCACCCGGAGGAGCCGGGCAAGTCGCGCTCGGCACCGCCGGCCTGCCACCGGTCGGAGCCTCCGAGCCGAATCGTGTGTGCCTGTGCCGGACGTTTGCGTGCCAAGGGACGGGCAAGAGGTTGCCAACTCTGACCTTGAAGGCAGGAATAATGAGGCGACGGCAATGGGTCTCTCCTCAGATTCATTAGCCTGCCGGTATCGGGGCTATTGGGATAGTTGGGATAGGTGGAATCAGTAGCCGGGCACAGGTTCGCGGGAGGGGGGCGTGTACCGACGTTTACAGTTGAATCGTCCATGTACGTTCCAAGAATGCGTGCCAGTCGCGTCATCGACTTCATGCTTCACCCTACAGACGACCTATACCGAAGCTGGTGGCCGGGAACGCATTTTTCAATGCACGCATTAAACAACCGTTCGGGTATCGGACAGGTGGTTTACATGGACGAGTTGGTTGGTGACCGTCGTATCAGAATGAGATGTGTTGTCACCGACCTAGGTCCGCATCGGATTGCCTGGCAGTTTATGTATATCGTGAAACTACCGTGCTGGCTCGTCATCAAGATTGATGACGATGATGGCGGTGCGAGAATTACTCACACGATAAGGGTGGGATACTCTGGGCTACTTGGGCGACTTCTGGACCCGCTCTTCAGAGTATACTTCTCGGCACGATTCGCCCACATGATGAATGAGCACTTTACCATAGAGTTTGCAGCATTGCCAAGTGTCCTTGAGCGACATTCCACAAGGGACGTGAGGAGCAGACTTGAGCTGATGTGGCTCGGCGCGTGATATGTTGGCCTTCTCGGCTCTCATCGGACCCGTCCGGCAGCTCGCCGCGAAGCATCACCAGCATGCGGGAGGTAAGTCAATGGCCATGGCTGGCAGCTGGAACTGGAGCGGAGGTCTACCTGACCCTCAATTCGAAGAACAATCCGACGTATGCAGATCCACGTAACCAGGTCGTTGATGCGAACGTCAGGATGAAGCAGGAGGAGGACTGGACCATCCTCCCACACTACTATTGCGATCTGGAAGACATCCGTCGTCTTCTCTCAGAGTTTAGCATCGTTAAGCTAAGGCAAATCTAGGACATCTATGACGGCCGGACTAGCTGGCACTACTTCGTGCTCGCGGCGCGGAGCTGACCAAAGAGGTAGACATGTCGCCGGGTCCATGCCTGAGGTGGGGCCCATAAGCTATCCCTTAGGCCGAGAGCTCGTGGTTTCGTTCCTCTATCGAGTACTGAGCGGCAGGCAGAAGGCCGGCTTTTCGGCGGCTGCTGTCGGAACCCTGACACCTAAGGAGCTGCATCACTTAGCAGCTTCGTTACCTAGCCACGTAATAGGCTAGGCGTTGAAGCAAATCAAACACCCAGTTTCCAGAAGACCCGGGAGGTATCCCAAGGCTGACGTAGAAAGCTGGTGTCTAGTGTCTGAACGGAATCTCGCGGCATAGACGCACGCAGAAGCTTGGTTACGACCTTGTTTGCCTTGCTGTTACCTCGGCCAGATGCGCAGCCGGGATGCGCAGCCCGGCATCGATATGAGAATCCATCCGCCTGACTGAGGGGGTTGTCATGGCTAGAGATCCACGCTTTGTCGCTGTTCACCGCGGCGGCCTGCTCGCTCTATCTGACCACCGCCTGCTCGCAAGCTGGGCCGCGGATTGCGCTGAGCATGTCCTTCCGCTATTCACCGCCAAGTACCCGGATGATGACCGACCGAGGCGAGCAATTGAGGCAGCCCGCAGGTGGTCTCGTGGGCAGGCCACTGTAGGTGAGGCACGTGAGGCGGCCACCGCCGCCCATGCGGCCGCGAGGAGCGTGACCGACCCTGTAGCCCAGGCGGTCTGCCGCGCTGCCGGACACGCGGCCGGCACGGCACACATGGCCGACCATGAGTTGGGTGCTGCCGCCTATGCTATCAAGGCGGTGCGTTTGGCATCAGAAGCAGAAGCTGGGGTGGACCCGCACCGTGTCGATCCAATAGAGGCAGGCAGGCGTGAGTGCAGGTGGCAACGCGAACGTCTCCCAGAGGCTATCCGTGAACTCGTCCTCTCGGACCAGGAGCGGCGCAACAGCAAGTTCTGGTCGGTCTTTGTTTAGTGTGTCACAGATCTCGACTCGGGCCAGCGGTCCGATGTGAGTGAGGAGTGAGGGTAGTGAGTGCCTCAGGAAAAGGTCCAGCTTATTGCGTGCGGACTGAACGAACAGTGATCCGGTGTTGGAACCCAAGCGACGCCGTTCTTCTCAAGGAGGCCATCGATTCGAGCCTCGGTCATCTGCGGCCGTGGATGCCATGGGCTGAGCAGGAGCCTACCGAGGTAGAGGCCAAGGTTGAGCTACTCCGAAGCTTCAGGGGAAGGTTCGACCTAGGCCAGGACTTCACATACGGGATCTTTGACCCTGACGAGAAAAGAGTGCTCGGGGGAACCGGTCTGCATACGAGAATCGGGCAAGGGGCTCTGGAGATAGGCTACTGGATACGTGCTGACTGCATTAACCGCGGATTGGCAACCGAGGTTGCAGCCGGGCTCACGCGCGTGGCGTTTGAGGTGAACCAGGTCAACCGGGTGGAGATCCACTGCGATCCATCGAACGTTCGAAGCGCTGCAGTGCCAAGGAAGTTAGGCTTTACCCACGAAGCCACTCTCCCGCAACGCGTGCCAGGACACAGTGGCGAGCTTAGAGACGACATGATCTGGACTTTGCTCAGAAGCGAGTACCCTGAGAGCCCAGCAGCACGGTGCAGCATCGAGGCGTACGATGCGATTGGTGCGAGAATCATATAGCGTTTCGGTACGTGATTCACAGTGTTGGATCGGTCTGGGGGCAGTCGTGGGGAAGGGATGCTGAGCTGTTGGCAGCTTCTTAGCTGCTTATTGAAACTCACTTGCGCCGGCGTTGTCCGCCAACAGGCAGGGACCGTGCGGGGGGAGTTGGCGGGTTCATGGCAACGATATTCCATATCACGACTCGACGCGAGTGGGAGCAAGCCGTGCGGCGTGGCAGGTACGAGGCTCAATCCCTGGCGACCGAGGGCTTTATCCATTGCTCGGACGGGGACCAGGTAATTCGAGTTGCCAATAGCATCTTCCGGGGCACGCATGGGCTCGTGCTTCTTCACGTCTCGGTGGAGAAGCTGTCCTCGCCCGTGGTCTACGAGAACCTTGAGGGTGGCGGGGAGCTGTTCCCGCACGTGTACGGGCCCATCGACCTGGCGGCTGTACGCGCTGTCACGATGTTCGAGACTGCGGAGGACGGCACCTTCGACCACCACTACGCCGATACGCGGATCGAACCTCCCTAATAGGGGCTGAACACAAACACATATGCTGTGCCTTTTCGGACAAGGAGTGTGCAGAGGGCTATGAACTCAAGAAGCAGTGGTTGAGAAAGCAATTCGATTGAACGTAATCAAGCTTGAGACGATGGAACAGGCTCAGTCTGCTCCTACGCCGGCAACGATATTCAGCCTGTTCTACAAGGGCAACTTCGTGACAACAGATATCAGTGCTTGCATGGACAGTCGTTTTGACAAGATCGTGGGGAAACGATGAGACATTACAGCCGGCTGAAACGGACGCCGTGTGTATCCCCTCGCTCCGTGGGTCGTCCTCTAGAACCTGAACCCGAGCAGATCCCAGTGGTCGAGGCACTCGGTTGGCGGTTGGCGTCTGCGCTGGGTGGCCTGACGGCGGACCGGCCGACATCGGACTCATGCGACGGGCTCGGCCGCTTGCCGGCCAATGACGATCGCTTCAGATACCTCGAGCATCGTCAGTCTTCTCCTATCCTCCTCGCTGGATTGGTAGGCGTATCACCGTCTTGAGCTTCTCCGGAGCTGAGCGTCTCTGGTCACCGAGGTATATCTCGTGGTGTTTGCCACGCAGAGCGTAACCATTCTCGGCTGCAAATGCTGTCATCTTTGATACGGTTTCCGGCTCCGTGCTGTATGGGCCGATGTGCATCGTCTGCATGCACAGCCCCTCTGTGAAGGTCTCTAGGCGCAGTCTGTCGAGAGCAGGGTTTGGCCGCTTTGCCCGAAGGTCAGCAAGGGCCTCACGAAACATGGACTCTGTGATGTGGGCAGGCTGCATGATCATCGCGGTCCAGTGCCAGTTGTCAGGCTTGGTGATGTCAAAGTGCCTGGGGTCGAGCCGGGTTCGATCACGCCGTCTACCATAGCGAACCTGAAGTCCGGCACATTCACGACTTCGACCTTCTTGGACGATGGCAGGTAGAGGTGTTTGAACTGTTTCCGCAGGTCAAGCTTTTCCACGCTTTGAGCCTCCTCCTTCTGCAGCAGGCCAGCTCTTGGCAAATGCCCCCTCTGCAGCAGACCTGCCCTTTCGCGAATGCTCCCACTGAAGCAGACCAGACTCTTCACGCATGTCATGGGCCTGGAGGCTGACGGATTCGCCTGGCAACAGCAAAGCGTCAGAGACCGTAACACCAGCTGTCTGCAGAGCCTTGCTAGCAGTCTTGACCAGACGTCCGCCAATTGTCTGCATTTCCCTGCAAGACGCGTGGCTTCGGTGCAGAGCCTAAGCGGCTGGCGTTGCTTCGACGTTTGGTGAATGCAGGAAACCGTGTACTGGCAATCGAACAACATCAGGCATCACCATCAATAGTCGTGGTCAGGGGCCATCATCAGCGCGGTGGGCCTGATCCGGTTTGGTGGACACATATGGGCTTGGAGGTGTGATCCTCAAGGGGAGCTGTCCACGTACCATGGGGAAAGCCACCATATCCGCGACAGTTCAGGGCGGAGGCGGTTCGCCCGGTGCGCGAGAGCGGGAAGCCTATTGCCTCAGATTGCAAGAGGCCAGGGCATATCAGTGGAGTCGCTGCGTAACTGGACCAGGCAGGCTGAGATCGATGCTGGGGAGCATGGAGGGCCGACGACTGCCGAGAAGGAGGAGCCTACCCGGCTTCGCCGAGAGAACAGGAGGTCTGCCGTTACGGAGAGAAATCACAAGGAAGCCAAACGGTCCGTCGCGTAGCCCTGGAGTGTCCACGAAACCGGATCAACTTCAGCGCGAGAGGCCTGCTGAACGCTGGGTAGTCTTCGAAGAACCCGCCAGCACGTTCGGCCTCCCGATTCCGGACGAGGACCGAGCCAGGTTTATCGCCCCCTACGAGAACAAGGTTCGGCTGGAGGCGATGAGGAACATGTCCGATCAACAGAGCTACCGCGTGATGCTGGTAGAGGACGATCCGAAGATCGCCAGGATCCTCACGGAGGAGCTGGAGCGGTACGGCATGACCGTTACGGCAGTCGACGACTTCGCCCGGGTCAAGGAAGCCTTCTGCTCCTGCGAGCCGGACCTCGTGCTCCTTGACATCAACCTGCCGAGGTATGACGGTTACTACTGGTGCCGTCAGATCCGAGCTCTGTCCAAAGTGCCGATCATCTTCATATCCGCCCGGGACCAGGACGTTGACCAGGTGCGTGCTCTCGAGAGCGGCGGCGACGACTACATCAGCAAGCCGTTTAGCCTCGAGCTGGCGGTTGCCAAGGTCAACAGCATGCTGCGTCGAACCTACGGGGAGTATTCCGTGTGTAAGCATCTCGATGTCCTCAGGGTCGGAGACATCGTGATCAACAGAAATGATAGCACTGTCAGCCGGGGCGGGATCCAAGTAGAGCTCACTGGAAAGGAACTCGACCTGCTCTGGACGCTAGCCCAGCGCAACGGCGACATCGTGAGCCGCGAGGAGTTGCTCGAGGTGCTGTGGGACGATGAGAGCTTTGTCGACGACAACACTTTGACGGTGAACGTTTCCAGGCTGCGGCGGCGCCTCGAGGAGTTGGGCCTGGGAGGGGCCGTCGAAACGAGGCGCGGCCAGGGATACCGTCTGTGCCTTCCGGGAGAGTGATTCTCGCATGAGTATGTGGTCTTTCCTGTTGGACCGGTCGCTGTACATCGCGCTATACGCTGGTTTCGGTGTGGCGATGGTGATCATCGTCCAGCTAGACCTATTCTTTTCCGGGGCAAGCCTGAAGCCGGCCAACATAGCATATCTGTGGCTCCTGGGCATGGTGGGGCTCTTTGTGTTTCTCGTGGCCGACTACCGAAGGCAGGCAGCTTTCTTCAGGCGTCTTGAGGGTATCGACCGGGACGAATCCCTGGACCGCCTGGGGCTTCTCGCGGAACCGAGCACACTCGAGCAGCGGATCTTCGCCAACGCTTGGGCGAAGCTGTATTCAAGGCTGCGTGCCGAACTCGTCGAGGAACGCAACCGGGGCCGACAGAACGTGCACCTCGTCAGCCAGTGGGCGCACCACATGAAGGGCCCGGTTTCTGTAGTGGATCTGGAGCTGCAGAAGGCCAGGCAAATGGAGATGCAGCCCGAGTTGGCCGAGGTGCTGCGCAGCGTGGCTGAAGAGAACCAACGGCTGAACAGCTCCATTCAAATGCTGCTGAACATGGTGCGTTTGGAAGACTTCGCGGCAGATTTCACTCCTGAGAAGGTGGACCTGTTGGGGCTGGTGCGACAGCTCATAAACGACAACCGTCGCATGTTCATCACCCACAGGGTGTTCCCAAGGATAGTGGGCGATGATGGCGGTGAGGCCAACTGGCCGCGAGTTGTGAGCGACAGCAAGTGGCTCCGCTTTGCGCTGCAGCAGGTGCTCAGCAACGCGATCAAGTATTCGTCGAGACCGGAAGGTGAACGCCACGATAGCTGCGGCGAAACCGGCGGCAGCGAAGCTGGCGACGGCGGCGAAGTTAGCGACGGCAGCGAAGCTAGCGGCAGCGACCGCCGCGGCGGCGAAGGAAAAAGCGGCGAGGTCACGTTCTCCTGCCGGAGAGGGGATGTGGAGGGGGAGATCGTTCTGGAGATCGAAGACAACGGCATCGGCATAGTGTCCGAAGACCTAGGCCGGGTGTTCAACCCGTTCTTCACGGGCTCGAACGGCCGTGCTTTCCCGCAGTCGACCGGAATGGGCCTCTATCTCGCCAAACAAGCCTGTCAGCGCCTAGGCCACCGAATCAGCATCGAATCGTCGCCAGGCACAGGCACCCGCGTTTCTGTGCGCTTCTCCCCCGACCAGACCATATTCGCCGGAGTGAGTGCTTCTCTTGCACAAAGGTGACGTGCCCGTCACGTTAATGCCCTGTCTTGTAAGGGAAATCGATGGTAACCTATGCGGCTGCGCGGTAGACTTTGTACGCATGCAGTGATGGGAGCGATGCGAAGTGACGGGAGCGATGCGACATGACTATTCTCAAGGCCAGTGGACTTACGAAAGTCTATGGAAGCAGCAGACGGGCCGAAACCAGGGCACTCGACGGGTTCTCGTTCGAGGTTGAGAAGGGCCGGTTCGTCGGCATCATGGGGCCGTCGGGTAGCGGCAAGACGACATTGCTCAATGTGTTGGCTACCATCGATGTGCCCACGTCCGGCACGGTCTGGGTCGACGGGCTCGACACGAGTCGGCTCAAAGGGGAGGAGCTGGCGTTCTTTCGGCGCAAGCGGCTCGGGTTCGTATTTCAAGACTACAACTTGCTCGACAGCTTGAGCATCGAGGAGAACATCGCTCTTCCCCTCGTGCTGGACCGCAGGCCGTTGTCAGCCATCAAGAGGCGTGTCGAGGAAGTCGCCGCCTGGCTTGGCATCGAGGAGCTTTTGAACAGGTTCCCCTACGAGGTGTCCGGCGGCCAGCAGCAGAGAGCCGCGATCGCACGTGCAATCGTTCACGAGCCTGCACTGGTGTTTGCTGACGAGCCTACGGGCAACCTCGACTCGCGTTCTGCCCGGGCTGTGATGGACGCTTTCACCCTGATCAACGCAAGGGCAGGAGCCACTATACTAATGGTCACTCACGATCCATTTGCCGCCAGTTTCTGCCAGACCGTCTTCTTTATCCGAGATGGACGGCTGTACACCGAGATTCATCGAGGAGACGGCAGACAGGCGTTCTTCCAGCAAATCCTCGACGTTCTGTCACAGATGGGAGGTGCGTACGATGAGCACGTGGCGGATCGCGTCTAGGTTCTTTCAACACGACTGGAGGCGCTACGTGGCCTTCGTGGGCAGCACCGCATTCACGGTGATGATTTACTTCTTGTACACCGCCTTGAGCATGCACCCTGACCTCCAGGGCGGCTACCCATATGCGAGGCAGGCTGTGCAGGGAATGAAGGCGGCGGCCGTGGTAATCGCCATCTTCGCCTTTCTGTTCCTGCTTTACTCCAGTTCCTCGTTTGTGCGTCTCCGCATGAAGGAACTCGGGCTTCTGAGCCTTCTCGGGGTGTCGAAAGGTCAGCTCATCCAGATCATGCTGGGAGAGAATCTGATCGTGGCTGTGGTGTCGCTTGCGGCTGGCCTGGGCGTTGGCCTGTTGCTGCTCAAGCTCTTCTTCATGGGCATTTCAGCCCTCCTGCGGCTGCCGCGGGAGCTTCCTTTCAGCGCAGGAGTCGGGGTGTGGCTGCGCACGATCCTCGTTTTCGGCGGCATGTTCGCGGCCGTCTCCGTCGCCTCGCTTCGCGCGGTGTTGCGCCGGAGCGTGGTAGAGCTCGTGCGCGCCGGGCGCAAGCCCAAAGCTGCTCCGAGGTTTTCTGCATGGCGGCTGGCTCTCGGTCTGTTGCTGCTCATTGGGGGATACCTATGGGCTGGGTCTCCGAATCCGACGATGGTAGTCACGGGGGTCGTTCCGGTTACGCTGATCGTCTCTTTGGCTACGCTCATCCTCATGCGTGAAGCGAGCATTGCCTGTCTATCGTGGCTGCAGGGTTGGGGCCGTTACTACTATCGTCCGGGACCCTTTCTGACAATCAGCCAGCTCGCCTACAAGATACAGGACAACTACCGCGTGCTCGCGGCAACGGCGATCCTTGTGGCCGTGATACTGACCGCCGTCGGCACGGCGTTCACGCTGTACGCTCTATCCACAAGCGACGCCGTGAACACCTATCCGATTGCGGTTCAATTGGTGCAATACGGCGGCACCGACGAAAGACCAAGCATTGCCGCCGTCCACGCGGTCCTGGCAAAGCATGGGCTCGACCGGATGCCGCAGAGGGAGTTGGTGGCGCTGCAGGGCAGGCTTACCGGGCGGAAGCTGGACATCGCCGTCGTGCCGTATAGCTTCTACCTCGAGACGAGGACTAGTGGGCAGGAGGCTCTCCCTTTGGGAGATGATGACGAGGCGATTCTCGTGTTCCCCAACCCGCTATTCCACGGTCAGAGGGAGGAGGCTGAATCGTGGAACGACCGTGTTCAGATCGGCGAGGAAGAGCTAGCGCTGACCGTCAAGCCGGATGAAGCCGGTCGTCTTGTGAACCCGGCACGACATCTCCTGTACAACCTAGTGGTATCGGACGCGGTGTATGAGGGCTTGGCTGATAGAGTCGCACCTGGGCAGCGGATCCACATCTCCATGTGGACCGGCAATTGGCGAGGCAGGGCGATGCAGCAGGCATCGTCCGAGCTATCGGCGCTCTTCGCCGGGCAAGAGAAGAAGCTCATCTCGACGACCATGAGGCAGTACCAGACTCAAGTGACTCAGATGGGACTCGTCGTTTTCATCGGGGTCTTCGTATCGCTCGTGTTCGTTGCGGCGTGCTTCAGCCTTCTCTATTCCCGGCTGTTCACGGACATAGAGGAAGACCGCAGGTACGCTAGCAGGCTTCAGCAGGTTGGCGTGACGAGAAGGGAGCTACGAGGGCAGGCATTGAGCCAGATGGCTGTGATCTTCTTCCTGCCGTTCGTCGTCGGCTTGGTCCACTCGACGGTCGCGATGTACGCTCTGGGCACGCTGACCAGACGGACCGTGCTTCACTACGGGTGGGCAGCAGCGCTGTTGTTCCTCTTCCTGTTCGGGGCCTTTTTCTCGGGAACGGGCCAGCTGTATTGGCGCTCTCTGCAGGATGGCCTACAGCGCGAGGCTAGATCGGGCGTGTTCTAGCTCGGGCCCGCTGCGGGCGCTCCTACGTCCTGTTAGGTCTGCACTGCCGATCGAATAGACCGGCCGGCTGAGTACAAGGATCTCATGTGTGGATGGTCAGCGGGTCTGATGACTGATACAATGGAGGAGCAGGAACCAGGAACCAGTGATCGGCCATTGGTCTGACTGTTGGCTGTGGGGGGCGGTTTGTACGCGCAAACAGGATGTTGTCAAGCGAATCAAGGAGGCAGTAGTGCCTGCACTCGCGAAGCATGACCGCGTCGTGGCAGCCTATCTCTTCGGCTCCACGGGTACAGAACAGGCCACTGCCATGAGCGATGTCGATGTCGCCGTTCTCATCGACGGCGATATCTCTCTCCTGGATGAGTTGTCGCTTTCGGCCGATGTGGCTGCCGCGCTTGGGAGGGACGACGTGGATCTGCTCGTTCTCAACTCCGCTCGCAATGATCTGCAGCATGCAGTCATATCAGAGGGCGAGCTCATCTTGGATCGCGATCCTCTGAAGACGTCAGACTTCATCGAGAAGGTCCTGTCGGTCCACAAGGACTATGGCATTTACATGAGGGCTCTTCTCAGTGATCTGAAATCAGCGTTGAAGGAGGACTACCTCCATGGTCGATGAGTCGAGAATCTTGCGCAAGCTCCAGACTATCACAGAATCGCTCGCAAAGCTCGAGGAGCTGGCACGCATGAATAAGGACGACTTCCTCAATGACTTCCGGAGCATTGACTCGGCTAAGTACAACTTGCAGACCAGCATCGAGGCAATGATTGACATATGCAACCATATCATCTCCCGCAAGAGACTCCGGGTCCCAGCGACGAACGTAGAGTCTTTCGAGATTGTCAGTGAGATCGGGCTGCTGCCGGCCGATGCCCTGCCGGTGTACAGATCAATGGCTCGATTCCGGAATCGGATTGTCCATATGTATGATGAAGTGGATGATAGCCAGATCCATGAGATACTCCAGGAGCGATTAGGTGACATCAGGGCTTTTGTGCAGTCCATTGTCAAGACGTGCTGTTCCTCGCCCTGAGGAAGAACATGCTGTCTTCATACTCATCAATGATATGGGCGGCGTGGCCTGGGCTGATACGAAAGCTCTTTCGTCTGCGGTGTCGAAGGAGCTCGGCGGGTTCCGCGGACCGGGTCGCAAGGACGATGCTTGTCCGTTCGCGACTCTTGTTATGCTCAAGGCTCTCGCCCAGTTCGACGACTTGCGGGACTGGCCGGGCGGTCTCCATAATATGGCAAGGAGGCCCAGACATGAGGCAATTGCTGACTATTCCGCATCGTCAAAGACCAGGGTTGTGTCCGGTCAACGGCATCCGCGACCTGATTCACTGGCGTTCCGGTCGAGATTGGTCAAACGAATTCCTCTGGGGGCTGGGGCAAGGTGCAGGATTTGCTTACCTCCGGTTCGACTCGGCCGATCCACCGCGCCAGGTGTACACAGGCGCCGCCACCGCCCGCCAGCACCGGTACTTGGCAGGACTGCTTAATGCCAACTTGACAGAGGTGGAGAACCGGACGTTCAAGTTCTCCTTTAGCAAAGCGCGGGAAGCCGTAGACGCAGGGACGCCACCCGTGCTTGGGCCTATCGATATGTTCCATCTGCATTACTACGAGGATGTTTATCACAAGCGGCATATCCCGATCCATTATGTGCTGCTGGTAGGTTACGATGACGACACCGCCTGCGTTCATGATACGAGCAAAGAGGATCTTCAAGCGATCTCGCTGGAGGAACTGCAGTTGGCGTGGGACATAAACGTGCCTGGTCTGGGCAGACGGAACCGTCTAGCAGTAATGGAGATTCCTCAAGAGCTTCCACCGACCGAAATGCTCATACGCAGGTCCATTGCCGATGCGTGCCAAACGATGCTACATCCTCCTGTCAGTATGGTGGGCATTCCGGCCATGAGAAAGGTGGCCCGCGAGATCACAAACTGGCCCGAAGAACTGGGAGACGATGCGACAGCCAGATGCCTGCGACAGGTGCTCGAGTACCTCAACTCACCGCCGGACCCGCAGGGACATCATCATACGGCCGGGCGCGATCTGTATATCGCGTTTCTTCAGGAAGCTGGGGAACTGATAGGACTAGATCTCTCAGCAGCCATTCGCTGGCTGCGCGAATCGATGTCGACCATCCCAGCGCTGGCTGAGGCCATTCGCCGAGATGACCGCGAGAGAGCAGCGGTCTGCTTTGACCGCATGGCAGAGGCAGAGGCGGAAGCCTATACGGAGCTGAGCAGGATTGTAGGAGTGACTGCGTCATGATTGCTCGCTGACGGCAACGGCGGATGCCGAAAGACTCTCAGAGACTCCCGCAAGCAGTTGGAGAGGGGCATATCGTGGCTTGTTGCGAGACTGGCGCCTAGGCAGTCTGAGCGCTGAAAGGGGTGCCGCTAGGAGCCTGTGCGAGTGTCGGCGGAGAAGGTGCAGGAGATTGAGCAGACTGAGCACTGAGCGTCGAGGTCGAGCAGTGCTAGTATGAGCAAGACATATCGGCGCTACGACCGGGATCAGATGTTGTTGCCCCCTTGTCTGCGTGATTGGCGACGCCTTCCACCGAAGAGCACGCCCTGTTGACCTAGTGGTCATCTTGCAGGACAGGCGGAAGGCCACAGGTTCTGAATGCATTGAACCGCGCCCCGCCGTGTGGATTCCATGTCCTTGGTCATCGGTGGTTCCTCACCCACTTTGCAGGTCTCATGGCTGCCGGCCATACCCGAGGGCCCATACCTTCTTGTCTCCACGGCTACCTTCACCCGAACACCAGGCCCTCGTGGCCGGCAAGGCTTCGTACATTGCCGCCTACTCCGACACGGCTCCGACCCATCTCACTGTACCGCGTTTGCTTAGTCCAGTGCACTCTGCAATTCCTCGAAGTCGATTGCCACCGTGTCAACCACTGTCGGCTGCAAGTGACCCTCGAAACCCTGTACCTTTTGAAGCAGCCTGTCCAAATCCTCGATAGCGATGAACCTGCAGTACTCGCTCAGCCCGATCTTCTGGAAAGTCGGACGGACGAGTTCCGCCCTGACTCTGTCCTGACGCTCCTTCGGTGCAACGATGAACAGCTTCATCCTCAGAGCCGGAACCAACGCAAGCAGATCGGACATCCTGAGCAGGCCCGAGTAAATCGACGTTGTTGCCTCGATCTCAAAGGCACAGATGGGTGCGTTGTGCTGGAGCCAGAGGACATCGATGAACGAGATTCGTTTGACTGCCTCGGGGCTCAACCCCAGGTTCGGGAGCTTGCCCAGACATCCCTCGCTCAGAGCCTTGCCGTTGTGCGTGCGACCTTGGTCATTCGACGCAATCCACACCGAACATCCCGTGATCCTGCCCAACTGGACAAGCGCGTGTTGGGCTCTCAAATGGAGCGATTCGGTTTCCCGTGTCTCTTCGGGGAACGGCTCTGGGACAACGGTGGTAGTATCTACCCCTTTCCCGGCCGCAGATCTGCGATGCTGCCTGTTGGCAAGTAGCGCGTTTCTGCGGTCCCTGGCTTCCTCAAGGAGACGATCAAGATTCTCCCGGACATCCGCCAGGTCATTGTGGCAGGACTCGATGGCGCTGATGATGACCTCACTGGCATGCTCAGGCATTATCTGCTGATTGAGGATTCCCAGCCCATACCTGGTTCCCCACGTCGAGATCAGCGCATCCCGAATCGGACCCAGAATAGGGGGACGATTCTCCCGCAGCATCACGTGGGTAAGCTCTATGGGGATGCGATGAGGGAACAGGCCGTTGTCCCACACAGGCTCGCTTGAGCGGAACGGTTTGCCTGAGATCCTGGCAAGCCCTGCGAGGGATCTGTCTACAATGAAAGCTAGATGATCCCCGATGATCCAGTCACCGAATCTCGCGATCTTACTACCCCATACCTGGTGTTTGACGCAGATGAGAAACTGATACTCGTCAAGACTAGTTAGCCGAAGTCGCATCGGAAAGCCATTCCCCCCCCCCCCCCCCCCCCCCCCCCCGCAGTACCTCACGACACCAAGTCCCCCAAGCGTGCAAGCGTGCGCGTAGGATAGCAGGCACACAGATGGTTGGCCGACTGTGTACGGAGCGCCGTGTGCTCCCTCCGCCAACCCTCGCGGCCGCCATGCGACTCGTCTCGGGTGACGTCGGGGTATGGAGTCCCATGCCAAGACTGTCGGCGCGGGTTCGCGCGGACTGGTCCGAATCCCTTCAACAGCAGGTCTTCGTCAAGCTCGAAACGGTCTGCCAGCTGCCACGCCTCTGTTGCGCCTCGCTCCAAGCCTGCTGGGCGCGTGCCCACTGACAGTAGTAGATTCCACACCAATTGGTAGTAACCCTTCATAACTTGTTCTGCTATCACAACTCTGTCGGCACCAAGGCGCTTAGACGATTTCCAGCTCTCTCAGGACCCCAAGCGCGGGTTTCCTTTTCACGACAAGGCCCTTGATCTTGTCGTTCTCTATGCCCACTGTCATAAGACAGCGTTCCAGTGTCTGGACCCTCGCATCCTCATTCTTCGGAAAGGGGCTTGTCGACCGTCTCACCCTGGCTGCCCTCGCCGAAATGGCAACAGTCCTCATTCAGCCAGACAGCACCAGGGTCGTCAGGTCTGAACGTCTCTGTCAGTGAATAAGACTCGGAAGTGTAGGGGAACGCTTTCTATTGACCTGAACAGAAAGCGAGATTACGCGGAAGTGAGGAAGGAATTCCAGAACTTGTGTTGAAAGGGGAAAGTACTCGTGACAAGGGGGAGGATAGATGTGACGAGGATCATAGAGGCTCTTGAGGCTGCTAGAGGAGAGCACAAGGAACTCTTTGAGGCTCTAGAACGTCTCAACAGGGAGGGGGCCGTGACCGCGGAAGATGAGACAGACGATCCTAGTTTGACTCTCACGTACTCAGCTTCGGGCCAGAGAATTCGCGAAGTGCTAATTGCGCCTGAAGATGAGGTGAGACGCTGTTGATTCGTATGGGCAGTGACGAGCCTGAGGATGCGCACAGTGATGCTAAGGTCAAAGATGGATCAGCTTGCACCAAGGAGACTGGTGCATCATTCGCCAGTATTCTCTCTGAGATGAACGAATTCCGGACGGGTAGCCCCAAGCGGGCCGAGCTCTTGGAAGATATTGCGGGTATGACGGGCAACAACGTGATTGCCTACATAGCTAATACGGATTGCCCGGGACTGGCGTCGGCGATTGATCGAAGGGATCCCATTCCGTTCTTTGACTTGTTCAAGCATATTGATAAGACAAGGGGAATTGACCTGATAATCAATAGCAACGGTGGAGACCCAGATGTCGCCGAGAAAATCGTGAAGCTTTGCAGAAGTGTGTCTCAGACATTCCGCGTGATGGTGCCTTACGTTGCGAAGAGTGCCGCCACCCTAATAGCGCTTGGGGCTGACCAAGTCCTCATGGGCAGGGTCTCTGAGCTGGGACCGATTGACCCGCAAATCAGCGTCATTTCAAGAACTGGAAAGCTCAAGACGTTCCCTGCCAACTCGTATCTTGATTCGGTGGCCAAGATCGAGAAGGCCATACAGGAGAATGGCGGCAGGATTCCGCCTCTGTATTTGCCCTACTTGAACAGTGAGTTTGAACCATCGTTTGTCGACTGCTGTGAGAAAGCAATACAACGCGCCAAGAGGACTGCTGAGGAATGGCTTGCAAAGTACATGCTTAAGGGGGACCAACAGAAGGCGGAGTCCATTGCCAACAAGCTATGCGATGCAGACAGAGAGTACCTATCCCACGGGAAGGTCATAGATGCAGCCGAGGCGCAAGACCTGGGCTTGAATGTGGTGATCCTTGAGCAGGAGGATCCCTTGTGGAAGAAGCTGTGGGAGTACTACTGCAGGGTCATCATAATGTTTAATGAAAACCCAAGAGTGACGAAGGTCTACGAGACCCCCGTTGAATCAATCCGTGTCGGTTTGAAGGATCGGGAGCAGTAAGCCCCGTTTGGTGCCGATGTCCAAGTGATTCCCCACCTCACAATCGCGCAATTCACTCAGAGGGAGTTGCGAGACTCACCCTTCCTGGTGATGCGCAACTTCCAGATCTGGTATTTTGCTGGCACGCTGTGTCCCATGATCAGAGTGGTGAACGAGTTTGCGGCCGGTCTACGACTCTAGACGGCCATATGCGCCGCATGCCAGACCCACGACCGGCAAGCACCCCTCGACGGACCTGCTGCAATTCGGAAAGGGCGTTGATTGCGACCGTCGGGTCTAGCTTGCCCTCGTCCGAGGTATGTTTTGTCATACCCGCCACCCATAGATGGTCGGGAACCCCTGGTATGAAATGTCGGTTCACCAGTCCAGCGCAGGCTCCTCGACCGGACTGTGACGTGTTGCACGTCGCAGCTGAGGACCGTGAACGCCTACTGGCCCCGCTTTGTGCGTCAGGCGTGCCATCCGTTTTCTCAAGCACCGGGTCGCCGTCCCCATGGCGAGGTCGCCATGGATCCTCTGGGCCCCGTACGTGTCTCGAGTGTCCCCAATCTGAGTAGCCACGACACTCACCTCGGGGATTACCATCAAGCTGCTCTGCGTCCGCAAGACCACATGAGGGCACCAAGACTCCGACGCCGCGGTGACGAATCGTGCAGAACGACGCAGGATGGGCAGGATAGCTAGTGCCATTTGTCTAATACTTATTGGCAAGTCTGGGAGTCTCAGGCCGTACGGGCTCCCGTTGGGGGGTGTCTAGTTTGGCCGATTCTCAATCTGCCCACCCTGACCAGCGCACAGGGTTGATGCGGCCCGATGGTGTTAACAAGAGGGTGCCCGCCGATGCTGTGGACCCAGAGGAGCCGACCGCACCAACCGCGCCAGCGATGTCCCCTACAGCTCTGCGCGATGCGCCTCTGCCTCCATCGGGGCCGCCTCGCATTGGCATGCTCGCCACGGTGCGAAATCGCCGGGGTCTCGTCTCGGCGGTTGAGCCTTTCGATGGGTCGACCGAAGGGCGATTCCACTTGGTCACCGTGGAGTATCTGGATGGGGGCTCCCCCCAGGAAGACCACCTTATCTGGGAGCGTGAGCCTGGAGCGCGTCTACTCGAGCCCACAGCGCTGCCGGACGTCGAACGCGACGCCGCTATGGCGCCGGATGAGTTCGACGCTCTTGTCCGAGCCGCACGGTGGACGGCGCTTGCCCCTTACGTCGGCCTCGACGGCCTTGACGGTCCGAACTCTAGCCTCGAGTCGTCCAACTCCAAAGAGTCCCCGGCACCGTGCCCTCTCACTGCGCCTTTTCACAGCGCCGTGCAGATTGAGGATTTCCAACTCGTCCCTTTGCTCAAGGCCCTGCGCATGCCGCGGGTGGCGTTGCTCCTGGCGGATGACGTGGGCCTCGGCAAAACGATCGAGGCCGGGCTGATCCTCCGGGAACTGCTCACCCGGCGCCGGGTGCGGCGGGTCCTCGTGCTGTGTCCTGCGTCGCTGCGTCTCCAGTGGAAGCAAGAGATGCAAGACAAGTTCGCGCTGCCGTTCGACATTGTCGACCGTGCCTCCACTCACGCGCTTCAGAAGCGCTTGGGCATGGACGCCAATCCCTGGCGCACCTTCCCGCGAATCATCACCTCATATGACTATCTCAAACAGCCAGACGTCCTCGAGCAGTTCCGGTCGGCGTGCCGCGTACCAGAGGGCTCACCTCATCTACCTTGGGACCTCCTGATCGTTGATGAGGTGCACAATCTCGCGCCCGCCCCGCTTGGGGAGGAGAGTGACCTCACGCGAATGCTGAGGGTGCTCGCTCCCTACTTTGAACACAAGCTATTTCTCACAGCAACGCCGCACAACGGGCATACGCGAAGCTTTACGGGCCTCCTCGAGTGCCTCGATCCCGCTCGATTCACCGAGAAGGGTGAGCCACTAACAGAAGCAGACAAGCGCCGCGTATCGCAAGTCGTGGTCCGACGCTTAAAGAGCGAGATAAACGCGAGGACCAACCCGCCCAAGTTCTGCGAGCGCAAGCTGGTCGCGCTGCCGCTTTCCCTTAGCCGTGAAGAGCAGGCCTTGTCGCAAGCCTTCGCAGCTTTTCGACTCAAGGTGAGGTCGCTCGTGGCCTCGGCCCGCAGGGCTGAGCAGGTGGCGGGGTCGTTTGCAGTTGAGGTCCTGGGGAAGCGCCTCCTATCGTGTCCGGTGGCATTTGCCGACTCGTGGCATCGTTACTGTGAAGGGCTGGCAGACGCGCAGCCCGCCGATGTCGACGAGGTGCAGGCGGCAAGACGATCGGTGCGTGAGGAGACAGGCGACGACATGGAGGCAGAAGCGCGCGGGGCGCATGCTGCGCGTACGGTTGGCGCCTGGCTGAAGCCCTTTGCTGAACGTCTTGAGCCCGAGATCAAAGCGATCGATCGTGCCCTCCGGGACTTGGGGCTTGACGTCACGGACAGCCCAGCGGGCGATCGAGCGGCCGAGATGACGCCTCGCAGCGATGCCCGCTTCGATGCACTCTGCGGCCTAATCGCGAACGCACTGCGGGGCCATCCAGACGAGCGCCTGGTGGTCTTCACGGAGTACAAGACCACCCTTGAGTATATTGCGCGTAGGCTGAAGGCTGTGTATCCCGAGGAAGGATCCGTGAGAGTGCTTTTGGGTGGGATGGACGAGGGCGAGCGCGAGCTCATCAAGGCGGCCTTCAACGACCCTGCTGACCCCGTGAGGGTCCTCATCGCTACTGACGCTGCTGCGGAAGGTCTGAACCTCCAGGAGACGGCGCGGTACATACTCCATTATGACGTACCCTGGAATCCTGCCCGCCTCGAACAGCGAAACGGACGCCTTGACAGGCACGGACAGGCCCGGGACGTGGTCGTGTACCACTTCACCACCGATGACGATGCTGACCTAGCGTTCCTGGCCTATGTCATCCGAAAGGTCCATACAATCCGTGAAGACCTGGGCTCAACAGGACAGGTATTCGATTCTGCCATTGAGCGGAGACTCATCGCCGGGGATGACGCAGACCGAGTATGTGCAGAGCTGGATGGACAACTCGCTCTTGCAAAGGGGCGGGTGGAATTGCCGAGCGCCGGCGACGAGGTCGAGCCGGGCGCTGACGGCCTCGCATACCTGCGTCAGCTCGCGAACGAGGTGGATCTTGACGCCGATAGCCTGCGCGAGACCCTCGATGTAGCTCTCGGCCTCAGGGCGGGCCGACCACGACTCGACGGCCCCGACGAGCGTGGGCGCTTCCGTCTGAAGGCTCCGATTCCGGCCGAGTGGAACGCTCTGGTTGATGATTCCTTGCGGTTGGATCGTGGCCGGTCTGGCTTACGTGATTCACCCAAGGGGGCGCTTCCCGCGATTCTGTTCGATGCGTCGAAACTAGTCCGCGAAGTGGGTGGCCGTCCCGTCTTCAGACCCGAGAAAGACTCCGTGCTGCTTCATCTCGGTCACCCGCTGGTGAGCCGGGCGCTCATTACCCTTGCCCAGGCCCGCTTCCCGGGGGCCGCAGGGAGAGCTACCCGCTGGACTGTGAAGCGTGGCCCGGTGCCGGCGGGCGCGGACGCCCTCGTGCTCCTGACTGTGGAGGAACTTGCCGTAAACGAGTTACGGGAGACGTTTCATCACTGGGTTCGGACGCTGCGGATACCCGTTTGCGGGGGGAGCATTGGTGAGCCTCTTCCCCACGTGCCAGCTAGAGACCTCCGGATAGCGTGCGGCCCGCCCGCGCCGGAGGACATTGACATAGCGAGGCAGGTCTGGGACGAGATTGCATCAGATGTCCAGGCTTTGGTGAGGGACCTTGCGAGCAGGCTAACAGAACGCCTCGCAAGCACGTTGGATGTCGAGCGAGTGTCCGCGCTGCGCACCGAGAACGATCGCTTCTTGAGCAGGCAGGGCGAGATTTCTGCTCTCATCGAGGGCACGACCATAGCTCGGCTGGAGAAAGAGATCGAACAACTCAAGCGCGAGCGCAATCAAGGAGTGTTGTACGATCAGGACCGCCGGCTCGAGGAGATAGATCGCTCCATCGCCGAGAAGGAGGAAGAGATCCGGCGACGCCGCGCGCACTATGAGGAGCTTCGCCAGCAGCTACAGCGGGAACGCGAGAGAGTGCTCAAGTACACAATTCCCAAAAGATACAAGCTGCGCGGGAGGGCATCAGTTTTCCCAGTTGCTGTTGAGATAAGGCTGCCTGACGATGGGAGGTGAGGGCCATGGTGGCAAGCGAGGCTGCGGCCTTGAGACGAACTGCTGACGAAAGCTATGCGTGGTGGGCGTCGCTTAAGCACGGGGGGCTGCTCATAGCACCCTCGCACCTAGCCCAGAACTTCCCCCCGGACCTCGCGCCGTTGCCGCGCCACCTGGAGGACCGCCTCCGTCGCGACATAATGCGCGCATCGGACGGTCGTGCTGAGTCCCTGGCGAGCCTTCTCGACACCGTGCTTGAGGACGTGCTCGGTTTGGAGAACGACGCGTCGGGCGCGGCCACGAAAGGGCGCTGGTTCAAAGGCGGCGACGTCCCGTCTGAATGGTCGAGCCAGGGGATGACGGGGGAGGTTATCAAGCCTCGTCGCCTTTGGGAGGGGCCGCGCGGGGCGCTTCTCCCTGTATTTGTGGAGTCGGAGAGGGCGGCTCGACTCGGGACCGGGCGAGGCCGGCGCACGACTTCCAGGGTGATCGAATGGCTCCGGCATAAGGGCCAGAGAATCGCGCTCCTCACAAATGGGCGGCAATGGCGCCTAGTCTATGCCGGCCTTGACCACGATGCCTTCGCCGAATGGGATACGGCCCTATGGTTCGAGGAAGGCAGAGCAGGCCTTCAGGTCACCGCTCTCAGGGCGCTCCTGGGTCGGGATGCGCTCGTGCCGAGTGCGGATGGCCAGCCTTCCGCGCTTCTGGCTGCCATCGCCGCTTCTCGTAAAGGTCAGGCGGAACTCTCAACTGCGCTGGGTGAGCGTGTCCGGCAGGCCGTAGAACTCCTCATCCGCGAGCATTCACATGCTCTTGAAGACGCAAACCTGGGCGTAAAGCCTGGCGACATCTACCACGCGGCCACTCGCGTGGTCATGCGCATGGTCGTTGCGCTCTTCGCTGAGGCAAGAGACCTCCTGCCCCGAGACAATCCCATCTATCACAGCTCATATGGGCTTGGCGGCCTGCGTGAAATGCTCGACCGCTCCGGAGGAGGCGCAGGTTCTGACAGGCTGCGTCATCAGTTCAACGCGTGGCCGAGGATCCTTGCTCTCTTCAGACTCGTTTACGAAGGGTCTCCTCACGAGGCGCTGCCTGTCCCGCGTTACGCAGGTAATCTGTTCGAGCCGGGCGATCCAGACTCCAACGATCCTATCCGTAGAGCCCTGAGCGTTTTCGAAGACCCGGAGAACTCGCCGAACGACGCAGCGGTCCACGAGATGCTCACCCTTCTCTGTCACAGCCGCGTCAAGATCCGCCAGGGCAGGAACTCTATGTGGATAGATGCTCCTGTGGACTTCTCGGATCTTTCGTCCGAATACGTAGGAATGCTCTACGAGGGGCTTCTCGACTTTGAGCTGCGCCGCGCCTCCGACGGCAACCCAATCATCTTCCTGAACCTTGGCGACCAGCCGGCACTGCCTCTCTCTCGTCTCGAGGCTCTCGATGACGAGGCCATAGCCAGGCTGGTAGAGAAGTCCAAGGAAAGAACCAGGCGCATTACGAGCGAGGAGAGCGAGGGGGACACTGGGGACGAGGAGGAGGCGGACGGCGAAAATACCGACGAGGGCGCACCCGATGACGAGGATGCCGAACCCGAGGACGATGACTCGGAGGAGAGCGGGGAGTCTGCCGACATCGAGACGCCGGAGACCTCCCCGGGTGGTGGTGGCGCCGGCGATGACGCCCGGCGTGCCGCTACTGAGCGGGCGTGGAGATGGGCGCTGCGGGCGGTGAAGGCAGGCAGGCTCGTCCACAAGCCGCGGTCCTCGAGCCCGGCCGCGCTTCGCGAGTATGAGGCGCTTTGCGAGCGGGCCGCGAGACGTCTTGTGGCGCGTGTGGTACTGCCGGGCGAATGGTACCTCGTCCGATGGGGAGGTACCCGCAAGGGTGCGGGGACCTTCTACACCCGCCCACAGCTCGCAGTCCCAACTGTCCACCGAACCCTACGGCCCCTTGCGTACGAGGCCTTGATTGGCCCAGGGGGATCCGCTGGCGAGAACGGGAACGCTTCGGCTTCCCGATGGATTCCGAGAAGACCTGAGGAGATCCTTGCCCTCAAGGTGTGCGACCCGGCGTGCGGATCAGGATCGTTTCTCATAGCCGCGCTTAGATTCCTCACAGATGCGCTGGTGGAAAGCCTTCACTATCACGGACGCATCCTCAGCCAAGGTGAGGGGGCCGTTGTGACGCTGGCAGAAGGGCGGCCTGAGTCTGGACGCCTTTCGGAGGAGCTTCTGCCGTGCCGCCCTGACTCGGACGATTTCGAGGCGCAGCTGCGAGCACGTCTCAAGCGGTACGTTGTGGAGCGCTGCATTTACGGGGTGGACATAGATCCGCTTGCCGTGGAGCTTGCGCGAGTAGCCTTGTGGATCGAGACGATGGACCCTGCACTCCCATTCAGCTTCCTCGACCATAAGGTGAAGGTGGGCAACTCCCTTGTGGGTTGCTGGTTCGACCGATTCCGCGATTACCCCGCCCTTGCCTGGGACCGGGAAGGCGGCGACAGCAACCATACGCGTGGCGTCCATTTCGAGAAGGACGCCTGGACCAAGGCCGTCAAGAGGTTCCGCAACGAACGCATAAAGGGGGAGCTCAAGACATGGCTTAAGAGCCGCAGCTACGATCTGGTGCTTCCGCTTCCCGAGTTCAAGGTGGCTCCTGAGGCGGTGCACGATGAGGCGACGGCTCTTCTGGAGAGATTGCACGATTTCGCGGTGCACGAGTCAGAGGAGCGCGCGGCCTTCTACCGTGACAGGATCCTGGGTAACCCCGCGTTCCAGCGTCTCAAGGAGGCTTTCGACATTTGGTGCGCCATCTGGTTCTGGCCAGCGGACCGCCTGGAGGACGCCCCGACGCCGCTGAACTTCACGGATCCCCCGAGGGCAACACGCGACCTTGCGATGCAACTTGCCGACGAATACCGGTTCTTTCACTGGGAACTCGAGTTTCCTGATGTCTTCGTCCGGTCCGGCAGCGGGTTCGATGCCGTGGTCGGGAATCCACCATGGGAGATTCAGAAGCCGAACTCCAAGGAGTTCTTCTCGAACATCGATCCGCTCTACCGGACCTACGGCAAGCAGGAGGCCCTCGACAAGCAGTCAGAATACTTCCAGCGCAGCGCTGACGACGAGCGAGATTGGCTGGTGTATTGTGCCAGACTCAAAGCTCTCTCGAACTGGGTAAAGAACGCCGGTTTCCCCTTTGGCGATGGTGAGGAAGGGAGCGCCACCCTTGGTCTCGGCAGAAGCGACAGCCGCTTGCTCGACGAATGGCGGGCGCGACGCGCTGCGCGAAGGGGCTATGCTGACCCAGAGCACGCGTTCAGACATCAAGGTTCAGCGGACATCAATACGTACAAGATGTTCCTGGAACAGGCACATGCTCTTCTCCGCGAGGGAGGGCGGATGGGCCTTGTGGTGCCTTCCGGGGTGTACACGGACAAGGGCGCCTCTGACCTCAGGAAGCTCTTTCTTGCCCGTTGCCGATGGGAGTGGCTGTTCGGGTTCGAGAACAGGGACGAAATCTTTGACATCCACAGAAGCTTCAAGTTCTGCCCGATCATTGTGCAGAAAGGCGGAGAGACAGAGTCCATCCAGACCGCCTTCATGCGCAGGAACCTCGCCGACTGGGAGGAGGGCGAGCGGTACGCCATTCCTTACGCGCGGGCACAGGTGGAACGCTTCAGTCCCGACAGCCGGGCCATACTCGAGATCCGCAATAGACGCGACCTCGAGATCCTCGAGAAGATCTATGCGAACTCGGTCCTGCTCGGCGACAAGGGGCCGGACGGCTGGCAGATCAAGTATGCCCGCGAGTTTGATATGACGAACGATTCGGAGTTGTTCCCCCCGCGTCCGTGGTGGGAGGCTCAGGGCTACCGGCCGGATGAGTACGGCCGCTGGCTCAAAGGCCGCTGGCACGAAGGCCGCCCAGCCGGACCCCGGTGGGAGATGGAGCCCGGCGTCATCCTTTCTGTGGACGGCACCGCATGGATCCACGAAGACGAAATCGAGGATGTCGCGCTACCGCTGTATGAGGGCCGGATGATCGGGCAGTTTGACTTCAGCCAGAAGGGCTGGGTCCGTGGGAAAGGCCGCGGCGCGGTCTGGCGGGGGATCTCATGGGAAGCAAAGGTCATAGAGCCGCAGTTCCTGATGGCGAGCGACGTGTTCTCAAGGCTCAATCTCTCGCCTTCATGGAAGATAGGCCAGATGCGCGTTACCTCCGCAACTAACACGAGAACTCTCATTGCGACTCCTCTAGATTCGGTACCATGTGGTGACAAGGTGGCGACTCTGAGGTTTCCACTGTTTGGCTGCTTCTTGACAATTGCTGCCGTTCTCAATTCCTTTGCCTTTGACTATACAGCCAGGGCGAGAGTCGGGGGGCTTCAGGTTGACCAGCATATCCTCTATCCGTCACCGGTTCCTTCCCCCGAGCCCATATGCAAGAATCGAAGCCTACACCTGTATTCACTGTCACTAGGCATGCCTCATGCCGCTTACGCTCCGGATTGGGTTCGGCTTTGGAGTGACGTAGTCGCAGAAGGCGCGGTTCCTCACTCAGCTTGGCAATGGTTGTGGGCTCTCACCGCTCACGAGCGCGTTCGCCTTCGCTGCATCCTCGACGCTATAGTGGCGGAGCTTTACGGGCTGGACTGGGACGACCTGGCCTGGATACTGCGCGAGTGCGACTATCCTGTTGAAACGCTGCGTGACACGGCCTTCACTAGGACGCTTGACCCAAAGGGCTTCTGGCGTGTGGACAAGGACAAGGATCCGGAGTTGCGGCACACGGTGCTGACCTTGGCGGCGTTTAGGGACTTGAAGGAGACTATCGCCTCTGAAGGCGATCGGGACAAGGGCATCGAGGCATTCTGCGCTCTGAACAAAGGCGAGGGTTGGATGCTCCCCGAGACGCTGAGGCTCGCTGATCTCGGCCTTGGACACGATGAACGGGCGAAGCGGGCGCAGCCCGTCCGCGAGCGTCTGGGGGAGCGGCTCCTGCCGTGGCAATTGGAGACCACTCCAGAGGAGTCTTGGAAAGAGTGCCGGCTGCACGCCCGTAACCTCCTGGGAGAGGAAGGTTACAAGAGGCTGATGGAAGAGCTTGATGCCGCGCGAGGCCATAAGGCCGACGGACTTTCAGCAACTCCCACGGAGGAAGCCCGCTCCGAAATCTCCGAGGAGGCAGAGTGGCCAGCACTTGCTGCTGAGTCGCGTCCTCCCTACGGATCAGGTACAGTCGTGGGGGGCACTCAGCTCGCGCTGTTTCCCTCGGGCCAGGAGAACCTCTTCGGCGACAACGCGGATGGCATTCCGTCGAAGAGAAGGCGTCGCCGCCGCTAAAAAACCGCTAGGAAATCAGGACAGGCGGGTGAGTGATGAAGTGGGTATCAACCCTGTCAGCTTCACCGAGAAAGTCGTGGCGGATTTCCTGCGCTACCAGTTGACGACCTATGCGTTTGCCGATCCGCTTCTCCACGGCCAGCTACGGGAGCTGCTCTCACTAGAGAGAACGAGACAGACGCCTCTTCTCAAAGGGCCTTACGTCAGCCTATCGCGCTCCTTTCGCATGGGGGCAAGCGTGTCAAGTCTCGTCTCCGAGGGCCTTCTTCATCCATTCATGGCGAACCTCATCCCGTACAAACGCCTTTACGGGCATCAGGAGAAGGCTATCAGGTCCATTCGCGCCGGGAAGACCACGCTCATCTCCACCGGCACCGGGTCCGGCAAGACGGAGTGTTTCCTTTATCCCATCATCAGCCGGTGTCTTGAGCTGCGAGACGAAGGGGCGGCCCCCGGGATCGTCGCCGTTATTGTATATCCGATGAACGCTCTTGCTGAGGATCAGCTGGGGCGCTTGCGCGAGATACTGGCAGGCACGGGGATCCCCTTCGGGATGTATGTGGGCAAGACCCCAGAACGCGCAGCCGACGTTTCGGGGGAGTGCCTTCCTCCTGGTTCCTCTCGGGAAGCTTACCTCGCAAAGCTTGCTCAGGTGAGGGAGGAGCGCCGAAACGTCCCCGTGCGCCCGCCCGAGGAGCGCGCCTCCCGCGAGGAAATGCGCACGCCCGGGATGCAGCCGCGCATTCTGCTCACCAACGTTAAGCAACTGGAGCTGCTCCTGACCCGTCACGCTGATGTGGAGCTGTTCGATGGCGCGCGTTTTGAGTTTCTGGTATTCGATGAAGCACACACGTACGGGGGTGCGGTAGGCGCGGAGACAGCGTGCCTCGTGCGGCGGCTCCGTGCGTTTTGCGGCAAGAGTGCCGGTGAAGTGGCCCACGTTGCCACATCAGCAACCTTGGCGGACCCTGTCCACGGTTTCGAGGGTGCAAAGACGTTCGCGGCGCGGTTCTTCGGCGTTCCCAGCGAGGATGTGTCCCTCGTGGGGGAAGAGTATGAGCCAGATGAATGGGCCGCCGTGCGGCATCTGCCCTCCCCGCTGCCCGGGGATCCGTCCGTCCAGCTCAAGAACATCATTGATGCGATAGACGCTGGCGAGGATGCCGGTCGCATGGTGCGCACACTGGTCCAAGCCATGACGGGAGAAAGGATCGACGCAGCGCGCTGGCAGGAAGACCTTTACGCCCGCCTTGCCCAGAACGAACTATGCTACCAGATCAGCGAGGCTCTGTCTCGCCCGAGAGCGCTCACGGATCTTGTAGCAGAACTCCAGGACCGCGTGGGACGGCCTGTGCCCGAAGAGGAGGTGCTTGCCTGGCTTGCGCTCGGCGCCGCGTCCAGTAAGGAGGGTCGGCCGCTGCTCAGGCCGGTGATCCACGCCTTTGTTCGCGGCGTGGGAGGCGCGGTGGTCACATTTCCGGAAGGCGAGGCGGGCCCACGGCTGTGGCTTTCCGCCGAAGACCAGCTCGCCACTCAAGGGGAGGACAGCCTCTTCCGCCTGCCGGTCATGACCTGCAACACCTGCGGCCAGCACTACTTCGTCCACCACGTGAAGGACCTCGTCATATCCCCGAACGGGCTGGGAGGTGGCGACGCGGTGGGGAGCCGCAGAGTCTGGCCTGCGCTTGGACCCGAGCAGGGAGGCACGCGGGTGGTGCTCCTGGACCGTCTCGCGCTCTCAGACGAAGAGGACGGTGAGGTGCCACGCACACACAAGGTCTTCATGTGTCGCCACTGCGGGGCGCTTCATCCCGGGGCCCTTGACCGTTGCGACGCGTGCGGGCGCGAAGGGGAGCTCGTGCCATTGTTTGCCGTAGAACAGGACGAAAGGCACCGGGGTTATCTAGTGTCCTGCCTTGCCTGCAGGACGCCCGGCCGCGACAGGCCGGGCGGCTATAGAGAGCCGGCGCGCCCGGTGCGCGCGGTGAGCGTATCCGACGTGCACGTCCTGGCCCAGAACATGATCCATCACGCTGATCGGCGCCGCCTGCTGGTCTTCGCCGACAATCGCCAGGAGGCAGCTTTCCAAGCCGGCTGGATGAAAGACCACGCGCGTCGTTTCCGGCTGCGGAGCCTCATGGCAGAGAAGATCGCAAAGGGTCCCATATCAGTAGGCGACCTTACAGCCCATCTGGACGAGGAGCTCAATGACGACGATGAGCTGTCCAGAAGCCTTATTCCAGAGGTATGGCAGGTGGCCAGGAAGGAAGCCGAGGGAGTCCGACACGCCCAAGAACGCAGGTACTTCCTGCGTATCGCGGTTTTGAGGGAGGTCGCCACTGGTGTCAGGCAGAGAGTCGGCCTCGAGCCCTGGGGCCGGATCAAGATAGAATACCATGGCCTTACACCTGAGCTCGCTTTCATTAGGGAATGGGCGAACAGGCTCGGTATAGAGCCTGCGGAGCTCGTGGAAGGCATTAGCGCTCTTCTCGATAACTACCGCCGTCAGATGTATCTCCTGGATCGTGACGGTCAGATCTTCTCACGTCTCTGGATCGATGGAGACCGCGAGATCCAACAGGGGTACTTGCCCCTCCTGCAGGGAGTCCCGAGGGGCATAAAGCTCTTCAGGGAGGCGGATGACGACCGCGGGCGCGTGGCGCAGTGGCTCAGCCCGGTCGGGGATACCATCGTCAAACAAGCGGCGCGGGCCTGGGGCGTGCCCAATGACCACGTAGAGGACTTCGTGAAGGGATTATGGGACCTGCTCACCAAGGAGCTGCGGATCTTAGCACCGGTGACTCTAACCGATGCCAGGGGGAATGCGTTGAGACACTGCGCTGGTGTGCACCAGATCGATGCCGACCTCCTCAGGATCTCGCCACACAATGGAGTGTGGAGATGCCGGAAGTGCCGGCGCACTCAGGTGCGTGCGACTCCACGCAAACGCTGCCTTGCCTGGCGTTGCGACGGAACGCTCGTGTCTGAGCCACCGGACCCTGACAACTATGACCTTGCTGCGATCGATCAGGGATTTGCGATGGTGCGGCCGGCAGAGCATTCGGCCCAGGTGCCCGCGGACGAGCGGGAGCGCCTGGAACGTCTCTTTAAGGGCGACGGTGAGACAGTCAACACGCTGGTGTGCACACCTACCCTGGAGCTCGGGATCGATATAGGCTCGCTTGATACCGTCCTCATGCGCAACGTCCCGCCTCTTCCGGCGAATTACTGGCAGCGTGCAGGCCGTGCGGGCCGGAGGCATCGGCTTGCAGTCAACATCACGTACGCGCGTGCGGTTGATCATGATCGGGCGTACTTCGCAGACCCGCTCAAGCTGCTCGAGGGCCGGGTTGAGCCGCCACGCTTCAACATGCGCAACGAGCTCATGGTGGCAAAACATGTTCACGCAGCCGTCCTGACCAAGCTTCACCAGCTCGCCCGGAGTAGTAGCCCTCTTAGCGAGGACGACCGAGCGGAGGTCGCACGTGCGTTACAAGTGGCTTTCCCAGCGCGAGTGCGGGATTATCTCTTCGATGAGGTCGGGCACGTCCGGAGCGAGCCATTTGATGTTGGCCCTCTTCGGGACGTGATAAGAAAGCACGAAGCGGTCCTCCTCGAATACGTAACGGCTGCGTTCGGGAAGAGCTGGCCTGAGGAGGACGCTGCTGTGGTTGAGGAGCAAGCGCTACGTAGCAGGGTCCTTGCCATGGCTGACTGCCTTGAGGCGGTCATCCGCACCCTAAAGAAGCGCCTGGACTGGGCGCGCAGCCAGATGGCTCATCTGGACAGCATGCGCCGACTCAAGGGCACGCTCGATCCCGAAGAGGACGCTCTCTACCAACGCTGCGACCGGCTAGTGAAGAGGTACAAGGGGATTGTGCCACGCCGGCGCCACGAGGCCGAGGGATACGACGACACGAACACCTACGCCGTGCTTGCTTCGGAAGGATTCCTGCCAGGGTACGGGCTCGAGACGGGTTCCATCATAGGCACGGCGATTGTGCCCAGATATGCAGAGGGGGGAAGGGACTTCGACCTTCCGCGCCCGCCGGCGGTCGCACTTCGCGAATACGTGCCCGGCAACCTCATATACGCAAACGGCCACAGGTTTGTGGCACGGTACCTACATCTCGAGCCTGTGCAGCCAATCCTCTTACAGGTAGACACGGCGCGCGAGTCGGTGACGGAGGTTGGCACAGCGGCGCCTGGTGCGGTCGCAGCCCTCGGCAGCGCTGCTCTCAAAGCCGTCCCTGTGTGTGACGTTGAGCTCGTCCACAGGTCTCATATCAGCGATGAGGAGGAGTATCGTTTCCAGCTTCCGGTCGTTATCTACGGTCACGAAACCGGTAGGCATGGGCCGGGAAAGCGTTTCTCATGGGGCGGGCGTGACCTGACCTTACGGCGCGGGGTTCACCTGAGACTCGTGAACGTGGGTGCCGCACCGCTGGTACACTCATCAGGGAGACTCGGTTATCCCGTGAGCCTGGTCACAGGCCAGAGCCGGTCTCCCCTGGCGTCCGCTCGTGAGCTCGAGGAATTCCTGCGAGCACACAGGGAGCGTTACGGCGAAGAAGTGGAAAACGTGGGGTTCTTCGCTGATGTGGTGGCTGACGCCATGTGCCTGCCTGGTGTTGCCACGCGGGAGGAGGCTTACTCAGTGCTGGAGGCTCTCCGCGTGGGGATGAGCCGGGTGCTGGAGATGGAAAGGGATGACCTCGAGGTGCTCGTAGTGGGGCGCCCTGGTCAGGACGACGTCGACGCGATACTGTATGACCCGATGCCCGGTGGCTCAGGCCTCCTCGAGCAGGCGTGCGAGCGCTGGCCCGAGGTGGCGCAGGCGGCCACAGAGGTGGTGGAGAAATGCCCGTCGGGCTGTGGGCGGTCGTGCGTAGACTGCCTCCAAACGTTCCGAAACGCGTTCTACCATGGGCATCTCAACCGCCACGTCGCCTATGAGCGGTTGAGGACTTTGGGGAGTTCGCTAACCTTCCTCCATGAGATCCCGGCGCGCCTTCCGGCCGAGACGCCCAAGGGGAGAACGATGCCCGTCAACGAGGCTGAGACGCGCCTCCGCCGTCTGTTGGAGCGTGCAGGTTTTCCCGAGCCTAAGTGGCAGTGCGAGATCAAGCTTGGGCGCCCGCTTGGCTCCACAGTCCCGGACTGCTTCTTTCCCGGTGAAGATGAGTACGAGTTGGGGGTGTGCGTCTATCTCGATGGCCTGAGTGAGCACATTCACGGCAACCCTGAGACAGCGGCGAGGGACCGGGCGATCCGCGATGAGCTGCGCGCCCGGGGCTACGAGGTAATAGAGATACCCGCTACCGACCTCGACGACCGTGAGGCGGTGGCGCGGCATTTCTATCGGCTTGCCAGAATCCTGCTAGGCAAGGAACCTGCTCGCGCGATCCGGGGCGATCAGAGCTGGTTTGAATAGCCTCGGTTCCCAATCTTGAGAGGCTAACGAGGCCGCTGAAGCATGGAGCTAACCCAATTCCGCATGTCACATGACAGCGCGCTTGCATGGGATACGAGTTTGTCTGTAAATGGCCGCCTCCTTTCGTAATGCACAGGACTAAACATCCGAAGGTCGGGTGCGGGCGCGTCCGGGCATAGAAGCCGGCCATTCAGTTCACGGCTGTATCGGCGGGCCTGACGTGTCACCATGGACCAGCTGAGCCGAAAGCCTCACGGACCGAGGCTTCGCCCTCTGGTCGGCGATCCTCTCCAATAGCAGTTCAGCGGCGAGGGCTCCCATTTCCGCTGCAGGCTGGATGACCGATGTTATCATGGGGACGCATATGGAGTTCGGGGCGTCGAACCCTACGACAGAGACCTGCTTCCCCGGCGTGAGCCCAAGCTGTACAAGAGCGCGAACAGCAAGCACGGCGGTCTGATAGTCGAAGCAGAAGAGCGCAGTGGGCGGTTCCGGGAGTTTCAGCAACCCATCAACGATCTGGGCGAACTCCCTGTGGGCAGCGACCGGGCTCGCCGCAATACTCGTGGACGTCTGGTCGAAGTACCCGTTTTCTCGGAGTAGAGGCGCCAGAGGCATGAGGAGCTCAGGCCTCTGCCTGAGGTCGTAGACCTTTTGTGCGTTTTGGAAGCCGCGCAGCCGCTCACGGTTGACATCGCTCTCGAAGTCGATGGCCATCACGGCTATCTCGTGGTGCCCAAGCGAAACAAGATGCTCAACTGCAAGCATCGCTGCGCCTGCGTTGTCCACCTCGACCAGGGAGATCTTGGGTTCTCCCACCGGCGACTCGACGGCCACAACCGGAATGCCGGCTCGGATAGCATTATGGATGGTTTTCTTGTCCGCCACGTAGTTTACGATGATGCCGTCGACGCGGTGCCGTACGAGCCGTCGGAGGTAGTCCGTCTCGCGGCTTGCGGCAAGCCCTGTATCGCACAGGAACAGGCTCGTATCCTCGCGGTAAAGCACTCGTTCCGCGCCCCGCGCGACGTTCATGAAGAACTCGTTGGTGATGGCGGGCACCATATATCCCACAAGATAAGACCGTCTACCCCCGAGGCTTCTTGCCGCGATGCTTGGCTCATAGTTGAGCTCTTTCATGGCTTCTAGAACGCGCTGGCGAGTCTCTTGACTGACCTTTGGCACGTTGTTAATGACGTTCGACACCGTGGTATGAGACACGCCGGCCTTTCTAGCTACGTCGCGAATGGTCGCGGCCATTACACCATCTCCTGGATGACAAGGGGCTCTCAAAGCGGGGCTCTCAAATCAAGACATCGCTCGTTCAGCAATCTACCAAGCCGATTGTACCCCACGCGCCTGTCGCCGTCAACCGTGTCAACCAAGACAACCCCATCACCATCATACAGCCGGCCTGCGATGAGTACCTCGCCTGCGCCCGAACAACCTGCTCAGCAACCTGTTGCGTTCTTCGTTTGGAATCTCTTGACCCGCGCTGGCTCTCCATTATATAATGCAAGTGATGGTGAACCGGTCAACCACCCGGCAACCATACATGCAACACGCATTTCGCGCACTCAGAGCTTGGGAGGACTGGGCTTAGCTGCTCGGAAAGGTAGGCAACGCCGCCGTGACTGACTTGCGCTCAGCCAGCATCGACATCATCCGCCGCTTTCAATCGGATACCGGGGCCTATGTGGCCTGTCCGAACTTCGAGACATACAGGTTCTGTTGGCTCCGCGACGGGGCGTTCATAGCATACGCCATGGACCGCGTTGGTGAGCACCGCTCTGCCCGCAAGTTCTACCGCTGGGTCGCCTCGACCCTTGAGAGCCAGGTGGGCCGCCTTGAGCGCATAGCCAGCGCCCTTTCAGAGGGACTCGACCCCGGTCCCTCTCAGATGTTGCCCACTCGCTATAGGCTTGACGGTCGACCAGAGGACGACAGCTGGCCCAATTTCCAACTGGATGGCTACGGCACGTGGCTCTGGGGCCTTTGCGAGCACGTCGGGATGACCGGTGAACCTGGTTTCATTTCAGAGATGAGCGCCGCGGTTGACCTTACTGTAAGGTATCTCTCACTCGTGTGGCAGCTGCCCAACTACGACTGCTGGGAAGAGTTTGGTGACCGGGTCCATCCTGCGACGCTTGCCTGCCTCTACGGAGGTCTTACAGCAATCAACCGCTACGTGCGGAGAGACGATGTTTCTGCGCTTGCAGGGCGAATTCGGAGCTTCGTATTGACGCATGGCACGTCGGACGGGAGGTTTGTGAAGTCCGTAGGGCACGGTGGCATAGACGCCAGTCTGATCTGGCTCGCGGTGCCGTTCGCCGCTGTGGAGCCTCAGAACCCCCTGATGGTTTCGACGGTGCAGGAAATCGAGAGAAAGCTTCACCATCAAGGGGTTCACAGGTACCCTGAAGATACTTACTATGGTGGAGGCGAGTGGCCGCTCCTGGCCTGCTGGCTTGGCTGGTATTATTGCCGGGCGGGAAGACCGGAGGCGGCGCTGCCGCTTCTCGAATGGGTGGAGAGCTGCGCAAGCCCATCGGGCGAGCTGCCTGAGCAGGTCAGCACCCACGTAAACGCCCCAGAGTACTTGCCCAAATGGCAGAAGCGCTGGGGCCCGGTGGCCACTCCGCTTCTATGGTCTCATGCCATGTATCTTGTGCTGCATGAGGAGCTCGCAGCCGCTCCCGCCTCGGAGCCATGGCCCGGGCGCGAGGGCGTCCGAGCGCCCAATTCCGGCGGCAGGATATCATCCACGCCTTAGGTTTCTCGCGGAACGCCAAAGTCAGGGCGTTCGTAGTTTGCGACGATGCAGTAGTGCGACGGCGCGATGGTGCAATGGAACCGGGACGAGGGTTATCAGCGAGAGGGAGGTGATACAGAGGAATCGGCCGATCGGCCGGCCTATGGGGCGCAGGTGTTACATGCGCAGAGGCTCCATGGGCTCCAAGGGGTGCAGGATTCATGTGCGCGAATATGCAGAGGCTGTCATCTCGACGGTTTTGGCTGAAAGGCGGAAGGCTAGTATCCCGATACTTGCATTGAGGAGGCGGCGGTATGTTCAAGAGGCTCTTAACGCTTTGCGTGGTGCTAGCCCTTTTGGTGGTTGGTACTACTGTGCAGGGCGCGGAGAAGAAAGTCGTCGTCAAGTTCTTCAACGGCAAAGTCGAGACGGTCGAGTGGATGAACGACCTCATCCGGAAATTCAACGCGGAGCATCCGAATATCCAGGTGGAGCAGGAATACCAGAAGGACGCGAGCAATGTAATAAAGGTGAAGTTCGCGTCCGGTGACATACCAGACATAGTCACCGTCTGGGACCAAGGGTTTGCCGACCAGGGCAAGTACCTCGATCTTTCCAACGAGACGCAGTGGTGGTCCAGGATACAGCCGTCCATAAGGGAGCTGTGCACGGACCTTAGGTCAGGCAAACAGTACAGGGTGGCCACCAACATGACCATGGCGGGCATCTTCTACAACAAGAAGATCTTCTCGGATCTCGGACTCAAGGAAGCCACGACTTGGGAGCAATTTGTGAACAACCTCAAGACCATCAAGGAAAAGCGCCCCGGCGTTGTTCCGATGTTCGTCGGAGGCAAGGATTCCTGGATGCTGGGCCACCTCATTGAGTTCATGGCCCACGGCGTGATCAAGCAGAAGTACGGGACCACCGGGTCGAGAAACGCGTTCTTGAACAACGATGCCGAGAAGCTCGCGTTTGACGCGCCTGGCGGTGTTATGGAGATCTTTGCGGCCCGAATCCTCGAGCTGAAGAGGGAGGGGCTGTTCAACAGCGATTTCCTCACAGCGACCTATGACAACCAGCTCGAGGCCTTTGCTACCGGGAAGGCCGCCGTAATAAGCCAGGGGATGTGGGCGCTTGCCGGCATTCTCGAGAAGAATCCGAGCATGGCGAGTAACATTGGTTTCTCCCCCTATCCTCCGATTATGGACGGGACTAAGCCTGTTGTCCTCTCGGCCGAGGACTCAGCGTATCTCATTCCCGCCGAGGCCAAACACAAGGAAGAGGCGAAGCTATTCCTGGACTATCTCTTCCGGCCAGAGAACCTCAAGGCATACTCCGAATTCCTGAAGTCTCCGTGCGCGTTCACTGACGTGAGCGCCAACTGGGGACCGCTCAAGGACGAAGTCGCCAAGGCGCTCAAGAATGGTGTGAACATCGGGTTTACAACCGAGGCACCTGCCGGATTCTCCGGAGATGACGCGGGCAGAATGGTGCAGGAACTCTACATGGGAACTTACAAGACACCGGCCGACTTCGCGAAGGCTTACAAGGCTGCATGGGACAGGGCGTGGAACGCATCGAGGAGATAGCAGGCGGCGCGGAAACAGAGTGAGGACTGAACCCCGGCGACCAATTGCCGCAGGCTTTCTGCGTGGCCCCGCAGGAGCCTGCGGCAATTAACAACACTGTGTCGGCGAACCACGAACACAAGACACGACTGCTACGAAGGCTACGAACGAAGGGGCGTGCAGAGGAGTATGGCGTCGGTATCCCACCGGTTTGGCTCAAACCTGCACAAGCTGATGACGCTGCCAGCTGTGATGCTATTCGGCCTGTTCTTCATCTATCCGCTCCTCCGAGGAATAGGTTTGAGTTTCACCGACTGGGATGGCATTTCTCCACCGAGATTCATCGGGCTGAGGAATTTCGTGGATTTCTTCAATGATGCCCGTGCTCTCCATGACGTGAAGAACACGGTGCTGTTCGCCCTAGGCAGCGCGCCGCTCCTTAACGTTTTTGGACTTCTCTACGCGCTCCTCCTCGACCGGGATTTCAAGGGCCGCAGCTTTGTAAGGGCGGCCGTATACCTTCCTGCCGTGATCAGCCCCCTCATCATGGGATACGTGTGGTACTTCATCCTCCAGCCCGAACGCGGATTCCTGTTCAGACTTCTGGATAGCCTGAACATCGACCTTTCCAGCACCAATTGGTTGGCAGGCGCCAACACGGCCCTCGCGGTGCTGGTGCTGGTGAACGTGTGGCAATATGTCGGGATGACCATGGTCGTGTATCTGGCCGGACTCCAGTCGATACCTGTGCAGCTCTTCGAGGCCGCGAGAATCGACGGTGCCGACTATCTGGGCATGCTCAGATACGTAACGATCCCGCTCCTGGCCCCTGCCATAAAGATCAACGTGGTGACCAACATCATCGGGTCACTGGCTGTGTTTGAGGTCATAATGGCGCTGACAGAGGGAGGTCCGGGCTATAGCACCGAGTCATTAAGCATCTACATCATGCGCATGTGCTACGGCAACTTCACCGGGTATTCAACCGCCGTCGCCATCATCTTGTTCTTCATCATACTTGCGCCCATAGTGGCGTATCTGAGATTTGCTAGATCGCGGGAGGTCGAATTCTGAGGACAGCGCTGACCTCCCGTCGTGATACCGGCCTTTGAGGAGACGAAACGATGAGGAATAGAGCGGCAAGTGCTGCACGCAGCCTAGTCATTGCTTTCATCACACTCGCGGCGCTCGTGCCTTTCTATGTTCTATTGCTGATTGCCCTGAGCCCCCCGTCTCGTAGCCTTTCGAGCGGGCCAGTTCTGTTGCCCCAGCTGTATTTCAGTAACTTCGTCCAGGCCTGGCGGCTGTCGGCGATGGGGTCCGCCGTTCTTAACTCCATCGTGATCACCGGCGGGGCGATAGTCATTCTGGTCCTCGCGGCGAGCAGCGCCGGGTACGCCATCGCGCGCTTCGCATCGCGGTTTCACAGGACCGTTCTGAACGTTTTCCTGTTCTGCATGATGGTCCCGCCCATTATCAACACCGTCCCATTGTACACGCTGATGCGTTCGATTGGAGGCATCAACAGCCGCCTGGCTATGGCGTTGGTCCTTGCTGCGAATGCTCTTCCGTTCTCTGTCTTTCTGTATTCAAGCTTTACACGCTCGCTGTCGAGGGAGATCGAGGAAGCGGCGGTCGTGGACGGGTGCACCTGGTTCTCCGCTTTCTGGAAGGTAACGTTCCCGCTGCTTAGGCCCGTGACGTCCGCTGTGGTGATAATCAATGGGCTTGGCATCTGGAATAACTATGCGCAGGCCGTATTCTTTCTTCAGAGGCAATCGGTGCGCACGATTCCTCTGGCCATATCCATGTTCTATCAGCAGTATGGTGCGAGGTGGCACCTCATGGCCGCCGCTGCTGTGATCGGGATGGCGCCTGCAGTCATCGTGTTCCTGGTGTTCCAGAGGTACTTCATCAAGGGGCTTGCCGCTGGGGCGCTGAAAGGATAGGCTTGGCCAGGCTGGGAGGGTATGCAGGACCGTGAATCGAGTCAGGGTAGAGTTCGACAGGGCGCAGTATAGGCCCGGTGACGACGTGAATCTCCTGGTGTGGCCGGGCGGAGTGTCGCTCAGCGGAGAGCGTGAGGGCGCTTCTTCCGGGGACGCCACCCTCTCCATCACGATCACGGTATCGCATCTGGCTGACCCATTCTATGAAGCCAGCGTAGACCTCCGTCCAGCGGACCTCGCAGGTGACGCACCGGTTCAGATCACTATCCCGGCCTCGGCACTTGCGAGGCATTTGGAATGGCACGACCGCGCCCTGAAAGCGAAGGGTTTCGGCTTGGACGTTGAGGTCCGGGCCGGCGGGGTCACCATTGCAAGAGCGTCGCGCGGGTTTGACGTTGCCGAACACTGGCGGTATGCCCCGCGGTACGGGTTCGTGTCCGAGTTCGGTCCGTCTCAGGATGAGGCAGCTCTGCTCGAGAAATGGCGTGTGATGAAAGACTTTCACCTAAACGCGGTCCAGTTTTACGATTGGATGTACCGGCACTATGAGTTCATTCCGCCCGAGAGTGTCTTTACAGATCCTCTTGGCAGGCTTCTCGACCTGCGCAGCGTCAGGAGGCAAGTGGAACTCGCGCACGGATTCGGGATACGCCCGATCGCGTATGGCGCTGTCTACGCCGCCGAAAAGGAGTTCGCAGACTTGCGCCCCGAATGGCTTGCGTATACGCGCGATGGGTCGGTTCATAGCCTGGCAGACCTCTTCTTCATTGCCGACATCTCAAAGGGGTCGCCATGGGTCGACCATATCATCCGCGAATTCCGACGGGCAATGGATGAGATCGGGTTTTCCGGGATTCATGCCGATCAGTACGGCTTCCCGCGCACCTACTACCGGGGGACCGGCGACCGTGTGCGAACGGCTCATGAGTTCGCCGAGTTCATCGGCGAATGTCGGGCGAGGCTGGGACCATCCGCAGATCTGATCTTCAACTGCGTGAACAATTGGCCGGTACGGGAGGTGGCACAGGCCCCCCAGGACGCCGTATACATCGAGGTGTGGTCGCCGCATGACACATACAGGGATTTGCATGACCTCATTGCCGCGGCAAGATGTGCCTCGGCTTTCAGCAAACAGGTGATTCTCGCAGCCTACCTTGCGCCATTCAGGCCCGGAAGCGGGGCGGCTTTGGAGCAAGCGGAGCAAGTGGAGCAAGCGGAGGCGGGCATGCGCCTCGCAGCGGCTGCCATTATGGCCTCGGGCGGGTTCCACCTCGTCCTTGGCGAAGGAGCATCCGTCCTCACCGAAGGCTATTACCCGAACTTCGGGAAGCTCCGTCCCGAGTTTACCGAGGTGATCAAGAGGTATTGGGACTTCGCAGTTCGGTACGAGGAGTTTCTCTTCGACCTCGATGGGACGGATGTGTCGGACGTGGAATCCGGCGGGCCTGACAGCAGTGTGGTCATCGAGGGCTATCCGTACGGGCCGGGAGCGGTCCCCGGAACACTGTGGACCATAATCAGGGAGGGCAGGGAATACAAGGTCCTCCATTTGGTGAATCTACTCGGAGCGAATGATGCCTACTGGAACGCTCCGAAGACGCAGCCGAAAACAGCCACGGACGTGAGGGTGCGTTGGCTGATCGATGAGGAAATCCGTGGGCTATTCTTTGTCACACCTGACGTCGAAAAGCTAGCGCCGGAACGACTTCACTACACTGAGATCCCCGGGCCTCGCGGACGAGCGGTGGAGTTTGTACTGCCACAGGTGGATTATTGGTCGACCGTGCTAGTGGAACTCGGTTGAGCAGGAAGGCATGCCATGCCGTGGGGGCATGCCGTGGGGGTCGCGGTGCCCTCGCCCGTCCGGGCAGGACCCCTCAGCCGAAAAGTGGCGCGAACTCTTGGCGACACACTTAGGCCCCAACCAATGCGCAGGAAAGCTGCCGGTGCCGACCTCGACACCGACAGCGGCAGCCATCCTGTCGGACAGCCGCCGCTGCAGCATAGTCTGTCGCAGACACTCTACGGCCAGCAGCTCTACAGCTCAGCAAGACGACGCTCCTTGCTGAACAGGAGCGTCACTGACAATATGGCGACGGCGAACCCGAGTTGGACCAACATAAACCCGTAGATTGGGTAGGGGCTGCCCGATACAGAGTTCGCGAGCGCCGCTATGGCGTCGTTCGCCCGGATGTACCAGTAAACCGGGAAGAACTTGGCGACAGCGAGCACCGACTGCCTCATGATCGCCTGGGGCACAAACACGCCGCACAGGAAGCTCATGCCCAAAGAGATGACGTTGACAGCACCCGACTGGCCGCTGCTCGTCTTCACGAAGTGACCTACCGCAAACCCGATGGCAGCCGCCACTGCGGTAAGCACGAGAGAGTTAGCTAGGTACAGCCATCCACGTCCCGAGGAAAACGGGCCTGTGCCGTTCAAGATGAGGCCAAACAGCACCATAATGGCCCAGCACCCAAGGGCGAATACGGCGTGCCCGGCAGCAATCGCCAGATCAAAGCCCCGCTGCGGAACCGGTGTGCATAGGTTGCGAAGGCGAAGGTCTCGCTTATTGAACGCTATCATTATCGAGCTGATGCCCATCATCACCATTGCGACCAGTGCATATGACTGGTACGCGAAATAGGAGGCGTATTTGCTGTCGGATTCCTTCGATGTTCCTGAACGCCCACCTGCCAGCCTGAGACTGACCGGTACCTCGGCTGCAAGGTCAGCCCTGACCGCAGCTACCAGCCGAGCCTGCCGGTCTTCTGCCGTTTCCCCTGCCTCGCCCGCCATGCCGAGATCCCTATGGATGCTCACCGTGTTGAGGAACTCGTCTATACGAATGTCAACGTAGTGACTGCTCGTGGACGCCGGCACGATGACCTTTTGTATGACGGCTGTCTGGTCTGAAGCCTCGGTCCGGCCTGGGCTGTCGACCGAGCCCGCGACCTGGACTTGCCTCAAGCCGCTTGCTTGGCTATCACTGTCGGCCTGACCCAGGTCGCCAGCGTGGCCTGTGTCTCCAGGCCTACCCGAGCCCGCCGCCATGAACGTTGCTGAGAACCCCTGAGGTATGATCGCCACGTACTCTACGTCTCGGTAGAAGAGAGCGTCCTGCAGCTTCTCTGGATCGTCCTCGTACGGAACCACGGTAAATGTATCGCCGATGTAGTCTGCCAGACCCTGCGCGAGCGGGGCATCGCCGTCGCGGTTGATGACGGCAGCCCGAGTCCTCGTCTCGTTGAACTCTGTAGCCGGCGACTGGGAGGACGTCAGTGTCACCAGCACTGCCATCCCAACGAAGACTCCGAGGTAGATGGATATCATTCCTGCGGACGCCCGCATCACTCTGAAATACGCCTTAAAGACTTGCATACTTTTCCCTCCTGAGCTGCAGGTAGCTTGCAAAGCACATCACCGCAGAGATAACGCACAACAGGCCGATATTCAGGAAGAACCGATGATGGTTATCAAACACATAGAGACTGTAGAACGCATCGGAGGTGAGAGCGACCGGGTTGATGTATGACAGAACGGGCACGTTGCGTGCGACGATGTGCTTCATGTTGACGTACATCAGTCCCGCTAGAAAACTCAAAACGTTTGTAGCTCCAACCAAGGCCGCAACCTTGGCGCCCTCCGACTTCCGGAACAGAGTGCCCAGTAGAGTGCCGAACGAGACGCCCGCGATGCACCCTGCCAAGCAGGTCAACAGGACATAGCCGACCTGGTCGCCGAAATCGATCTTCAGCCCGAATGCCAGATACGCAAGAAGAACCAGCACCTCCCCGAAGCCGATCAGAAAGGCTGCAGCCCAGTCACACAGCACCACCGCCAGCTTATGGGTCGGCGCCACACTGCGCCGAGCCCCTTGGTCGGACAGGTCAGCCTGCAGGTCTATGGTATTGCGCATACCCCAAAAACCCGTATACAGGCATGCCATGGCGACCAGCGCATAGAAGTAGCCGACAGCAGTGTCAGGCATTGCATCGCTGTAGGAGATCTGCTGCGTGTAGCTCTCGCGATTTCCGAGCCTGTCGATGAGCTCCGCAATGGCAGCCGGATTCTGAGAGAGAACGCTGGAAACCGTCGCAGATGCATGCAGATAATCATCAAGGATCGCCTTGAGTATGCTCTGGCCAAGACCAGACTGCGTCACGGTGAGACGAATCGAACTAGCTATCGGATCGGCTGTATCGTCGACATCGCCCACAGTGATGATCCCGGTGACGCCCCCCTCGTCCAACAGCCTCTGTGCTTCGGTCTCATCGGTCACTGTGAGATCGAGTAGCTGGTCCGCACCTGGCGTCGAGAGCACTGCCAGCATCTGCTTCAGATAGACATTTCGCTGATAAGCAGGTGAGTTTACAACGGCCACCTTCACAGGTTCGAAGGAGGCGTCGCCCCCCATGAGGTTCCCGAAGCCGACGTAGAACATGGTGGCCAAGAGAATCGGGAACGCCATAGTCCAAAAGAGCGTGTCCGTATCCCTCAACAAGCACCTCAACCTGTATCTGAACACATGCATCGCCATGCGCATCAATGCCCCCTTCAGTCTCTCAGCTGCCTGCCGGTGATCTCCAGAAACACGTCGTTCAATGTAGGCCGCTCGGAGTAGACTCTCTCGAATGACAGGCCCCGCGACTTGAGGTAGTCCAGCAGCGTAAGCAGATTGTGCTGTCCGTTGTCATAGCGGATCGTGAGGCGATTGCCCTCGTATTCTGCCTGGGCTACGTGGGGCAACTGCCGAATGTGCGTCAAGTCGTCCGGCTGAAGTGCATACAGCTCGACTGTAATGGTCTCGCCGCGGTTGATCATGGCCTTGAGCTCTTCTTTCGTGCCAGAAACCAGGGTCTTTCCCTTGTCCATGATCACGATGCGGCTGCACAGCTGCTCGACCTCCTCCATGTAATGCGACGTGTATACTACCGTCGCGCCATTCCGGTTGAGGTCTCGGATGCCTTCGAGAATGCTGTTCCTGCTCTGCGGGTCCACGGCCACCGTGGGCTCATCGAGGATGATGAGCTTAGGCTTATGAGCGATGCCGCACGCGATGTTCAGCCGGCGAAGCAGTCCGCCGGAGAGCTTCTTCGGGCGAAACTTGCGAAACTCGGTGAGACCCACGAACTCGATGGCCTCCTGCACCAGCACCCGTCGAGCCTTGGCATCCTCAACATACATGCCGCAGAAGTAGTCGACGTTCTCCTCAACAGAAAGCTCCTGAAAGACTGCGACGTTCTGCGTAACTACGCCTATGTTGCGCTTACTTTCGTACGCATCGGGGGTCATCGGCCGACCGAACACCTCGACGGTTCCCTTGTCGTATTTCAGTAGTGCCAAGATGCAGTTGATAGTGGTGGTCTTTCCGGACCCGTTAGGGCCCAGCAGGCCCAGGATCTCGCCCTCTCTCACCTCAAGGTTGAAGTGGTCCAGGGCCAGCAAGTTGCCATACCTTTTGACGAGGTTGTTCACCCTGATGAGCATATTGTCGCCTCCTGTTTCGTTGTCGGTATCATCCTATCGTCGCGGAGCTTGCCGACGTAAGTGTAAGAAATCAGTTCCTGAGATGACAAATGTAATGCAATCAATGTGATAGACTATTCTTAGATTGGAAGGAGTTTTAGCGATGTCGAATGTCGTGGACAGGCTGCTTGTGCTGGTACTATGTATCACGCAGCTGATCGCCAGACCCATCGACACAATGACCGTCGTGGCAGTCTTGGCGGCCGTGACTGTCAGCGCACTGAATGGCTACCTCGCATCGCGGCCATTTCGCCTCGTTAGTGTCGGATCGTACCTGGCGGCAAGCGCGGCGTGTCCCAGCCTCTGCCTGTGCTTGCCGTTGGTGTACTATGATGCCTTCGAGGACCTCTCGCTCTGGAGTGCGCTGGCTGCGGCTGGCGCGCTGGGAGCGTGCTTCACGCGACTGTCTGTCACTCCGGCCACAACTGTTGCGGCCTTGATCGCAATCTCTTGGGCGCTCAGGGTCCGCTCAAACGCCGCCCAACTGAGACAGGTGGAATTGAGAGAGTTGCGTGACAGCACGCAGGAGCTGACCATGCTTCTGACACAGAAGAACAAGGAGCTGCTCCAGAGGCAGGACGACGAGATTCGGTTGGCCACACTCAAGGAGCGCGGCCGAATCGCCCGAGAGATCCACGACCACGTCGGGCATCTCCTGTCCCGGTCCATCCTGCAGGTGGGTGCCCTGATGGTCACTCAGAAGGATGATGAAATGCGAACGAGCCTGTCAGTGATCCGCGATACTCTGTCGCAAGCCATGGATAGCATCAGGTCCAGCGTTCACGACCTCTACGACGAGTCCTTTGACCTCAGAACACAGGTAGAGGAGCTTGTGCGTAGCTTCTCGTTTTGCGAGATCCACCTCAACTACCGGCTTGAGAGCGAGCCTTACAAAGAAGCAGCATATTGTTTCATTGCAGTCATCAAGGAGGGGCTGAACAACATAATCCGCCACTCAGATGCGACCCTAGTCACCCTGGCGCTTCTGGAGCATCCGGCCCTCTATCAACTGGTACTGCAGGACAACGGCACGGGTCTCGCATCAAGACTCGGCCCGGAGCCGTTTGGCCCGGAGGCGCCGGGCGTCGGCGCATCCTCGGGCGCCGGTGCCGGTGACACGTCAGCGGCCGGAACCGCTTTGGGCTTCGGCGCAGCTCCCGTGGCTTCAGAGGTGAGGGCGGGTTCAGCCTTCAGAGCCAGAGCGATGTCGGACGAGGGAGTCGCGACCACCGGTTACGGCCTCGGCTTGCGCAGCATGGAGGATCGAGTCACAGCCCTGGGCGGGCAGTTCCTAGTCGAGCACCAGGGAGGGTTTAGGCTCTTCGTGTCAGTTCCAAAGAGGAGGACCGCGCCGCGAAGGGAGGCGGCACCGTGAGGGTGCTAGTCGTAGATGATGACAGACTAGTCTGCGAGTCTTTGAAGACCATACTACAGGCGCATGGCGATGTAGAAGTCGTCGGAACGGGCTATAGCGGGCACGAGGCTGTGGCGCTGTATGCCAAGCTCAAGCCCGACGTGCTCCTGATGGACATCCGCATGGAGGGCATGACCGGGCTCGAGGCATGCAGGCAGGTGCTGAGCCAGTTCCCGGACGCGCGAGTACTCTTCCTCACGACGTTCCTGGACGACGAGTACATCGTCCAAGCACTGCGCCTTGGGGCAAAAGGGTACATTCTGAAACAGGACTTCGAGAGCATAATCCCTGCGCTGAAGGCCGTCCACACCGGCCAGAGCGTGTTCGGCGACGCGATCGTCACGAAGCTGCCCAAGCTCCTGCAAGGCATACAGAGCGACGAAGGAGACGAAAAGGCTATTGCAGCCCGACTCTCCGCTCACGGCATCAACGACAGGGAGAGAGACATTATCGAACTTGTAGCAAGAGGCTTGAGCAACCGGGAGATCGCTGAAACGCTATATCTTAGCGAAGGCACTGTGCGCAACTATATCAGCGTGATACTCGAGAAGCTCGGGCTACGCGACCGCACACAACTAGCTGTATTCTACCTGGGCGGAATCTAGGTATGGCGCCAGGAGATCGTTGGACTTCCCCAGTAATTGCTAGTTCACGCGACCCCAGCGATGCCTTTGTGGGTTTCAACTGGGCCGATATGGCATAATGTGGGAGAGTTCAGCGGCCCCCGCCATGAGCTTTCGCCTCCTTTCTTGACGCTGCCAGGGTTGACGGTGCCGCCCTCCAGGGACGGCGCGCTCGCGCGCTTGCGGCGCGCCTCGTTTGTGGGATGAGGGACCTGGAGGGACCTGGGGGACCTGGGCGCGCCGGAAACAGATTTCCTATTTCCTTCTGAGATTGCAGGCTATTACGCGGGAACGCGGAATATCTCTACGAAACGCGTCGTCCAGCCGCCCGACCTGACGTTGGCCCCGAAAGCGCCTCCGGCGCGTCTGTTGGCGGAGCAGGTGGACGACGAGTCCACCAGGGGGTGATCATTATGGTATCGACGCCGAATTGGCTGTTTTGGGCGCTCCTCTCAGCGGTGTTTGCCGCGCTAACCTCTATTCTGGCCAAGGTGGGCATCGAAGGTGTCGATTCGGACTTGGCCACGCTCATTCGCACCTTCGTGATCGTGATAGTGCTCGGTATATTCGTGTTCGCAACCGCCAAGTGGACCAACCCATTCTCGCTGCGTCCGAAGACGCTCACGTTTCTGGTCCTCTCGGGGTTAGCCACGTGCGCCTCCTGGGTTTGCTACTTCCGCGCGTTGCAGATTGGGGAAGCGTCGAAGGTCGCTCCAATCGACAAGCTGAGCGTTGTGTTGGTCGCTGTGTTCGCCGTACTGTTCTTGGGCGAGCGACCTAGTTTGAAGGATTGGCTTGGGATCGCTCTTGTTGCACTAGGCACGGTCGTGCTTGCGCTCAAGTGAAGGATGTGAAGGCAACTATGCCACTATGAGGGGCAGAATCTCAACTGCATCCCGCTAGCCGGGATAGGGAGGGGGGCAACATGCGAGTTTGGCTTCATGAGTGGAAAGGCAACGAGTGGGGCTGGAATGCGTGGAGCCTCGACCACACCGGGTTTGCCACGTGGGCGCCCACGCGCGACGAGGTCCTTCTGCGTGTGCCCGGCAAGTTCGATGAGTACCAGCAGTGGTTGGCCCGCCATGGATGCAGCGCAGTGGAGGCGGAGGCTGCCCCGGGCGACATCACTGTCGTAGAAGAGGTGTCCGGTAACGAGGTGCTCTTTGAGCATGATCTGGCTCCTGCTACGAGTGACGAGATCGCGGAGTGTCTTAGGTTACTCAGCTACTCGAGGCAAGACCTTGTAGCCACCGTCGAAGGTCTTCCCGACTCGGTCTTGGACTGGGACCCACCGTATCGTCAGTTTGCAGAGTGGGCTCGCTGGCGCACCATTCGACAGATCGTTGAGCATATCGCTCTGACTGAAGTGGGCTATTACCTTCCTGCCATCGGTTACTCGGGCCCGGATCCAACTAGCCTGGTCGGTGGTGCTGGCGCCGACTGGCGCGAGCAGTTGCTGCGGAGCAGGCGCGAGACGGAACGCTTCTTGACGCAACTGGCCGGCTCACACGATACGGCGCGGGTGACCAGGGGGGAAGAGGACTGGTCGGTTCGAAAGGTGCTTAGACGACTCGTAAGGCACGAGCTTCTTCATTGGAAGAGCATTAGGCGGATCGTCCGGGACTACGGTGACAAGGAGAAAGCCGTCCGCCTGTGAGATAGGTGTAGCGGCAGGTGTGGGGCGGTGCATTTCGCGTATTCACATGGCGCGGGCGGAAGTTGGCTCGGGTGACTCGGATGAGATGACCTAATGGAACAGCGTGGAAAGAGGCAGTGGAGGTCCGAGGTGTCTGTGCTGTGATTGTTAGGTTTGCGTGCAGGTATGCTGACGGCAGAATCGCAAAAGCGGAGGTCGAGTTCGATTCCACAGGAAAGGGCTTCGTCCGGCGTGCCGACGACTCGTACATACGAGGCGCTTTGGACGAGGCCCTTGGCACGCCCATTCAGTGTGAGGTAAGCGAGTGTAGGGACGGAGCGTTGGCTACAGGACCTAGGGTCGCCCAGCCGGGCACACCTTTGCACGCCATGGCAATGATTGGATGTCACGCGCTGCTGGACAAGGGCATACAGATGGTCGCAGTTGAAGGCGAGCCTTTCCAGGTGTAGGGCGAGAACATGGGCGACGTCCCGCTGCCTGCGCCTTCGTCATGCGTGGCTTCGCTACGGCCGCTTCCGCCGCGCGTGCGGGAGCAGGGGCGTCCTGTACGCGACGTCGACGTCCTCGCGCTACCCGCCGCCTACGTCGTGCGTGCAGCGGCGGGGCGGTGTAGTGGTGGCAGTAATGTGCTGTACTGCTGATGTGCTGACGTGCGGAACGGGTGGAGCGGGAAGGGTGACCCGTGGCACATGTCTTCTTGTATGGATGATATGGGGAACGGGTGAAGACGGGACCTGTGATGTGCGTCACCGGACCGCATGAAAACCTGATGTGGGGAACGGCTGAGGAGGATCCCCTCTCTGACAGCCTGGTAGGCAAGAGTGCCGGCGACGTTCTTTTCCTTCTCGAATTCGTCGCGGGAGTATACCAGCAAGTCCAACGGATACTTGTAGGGGGCAATCATCTTGCGCAACTCTCGTGCTCGCTTGTGGCGCGGAAGGTCAGTGTCCTTGACAACCAAGATGCAATAAACTCCTTTGCGGCCATATCCGGGACCATCCACGTCTCACCCGCCGTCCTGCCAAAGATGTCGTCCTGGCAGGTACACTCTATCAAAGCGGCTCTACTCTAGTCAACGGTTCACAAGGGACCGTGCATGTCAAGAACAAACGGACGATCTGCCAATTCATTACCAATCACAGCTTGTGGTTGTCCCTGAGCCATCTGAAAGCGTCTTCAATGGACTCGCGCAGTGGGCGGGACGTGTAGCCCAGTTCGCTCCGGGCTTTCGCGCTGCTCACGACGGAGTTCCCTCGCAGCACATGAAGGGAGTACGTGGTCACGAGCGGCCTGCGGCGCGTGACGAACGAATAGACCGGGGCGAGCGCGCCGGCCAGGTCCGCCACCCAGTTCGGCAGCTTGAGCCTCGGCCGAGGCACACCCGTCACCTCTTCGAGAAGGCTCATGAGGCCCGACACGGTTATCCGCTCCCCCGACAGGATATAGGCCTCGCCCGGCCTTCCCTTCTCGGCCGCGAGGATGTGGCCCGCGGCGACGTCGCGCACGTCCACGAAGTCATAGGCGCCGTCCATGTACGCCTTCATCTTTCGCTTTGCGTAGTCCACGATCAGCTGGCCCACCTCAGATACCCTGAAATCGTACGGCCCTGTTACTCCGGTCGGACACACGACCACCGCGTCGAGGCCCCTCGCGCCCGCCTTGAGCACCTCCAGCGTCGCCCTGGCCTTGGACCTGTCGTAATCCCAGCGCATCACGTCGGGGTTAAAGCCGCAGGTCTCGTCTATCACCGTCCCGCGGGGCGGCTCGACTATCGCGTGGATGGAGCTCGTGTAGACAAGTCGCTTCACGCCGACCCCCAAGCACGCCTCGACAACGTTCCTCGTGCCGTCCACGTTGACCCTGTTCAGCAGGTCGGACTTGCCGGACGCGATGGAGATCACCCCGGCGAGATGAAACACTGTGTCGCACCCTTCGAAAGCCCGGCGCAGGGAATCCACGTCGAGCACGTCGCCCTCGACCTGCTCCACTTCCAGCCCGCGAAGGGGTGTCGTATCCTCGAACGGCGGGATGAGAGCCCTCACCTTGTCGCCCCTTTCGAGGAGCTTCCGGACCAGGACGTTCCCGATGTGGCCTGTAGCCCCGGTTACAGCTATCATGGCTCTGCCCCTCCCACTCGGACTGGTTGGACTCGTCGAACTCGAACTCGGACTTCCACTCCCGCTCCCGCTCCCGCTCCGGCTCTCGCTCTCACTCTCGCTCCCGCGTTCATCCATCTTCCTCCTTGGAGCCCTTGCCGTCTTATCTCGCGCCTCTTCCTGCCTTCCGGCTGCTCCTTCCCCTTGTCTCACAGAGAGGGACATCATGGCCGCCCGCCGCCCGAACATCACGAGCGCGCGCCGCCGCCCGGCCTGCCTGACATAGCGGTCAGCACGTCGCCGATGAGGCCGAGGAGCTTGTGCTGGTCCTCGCTGCTGAGCGTCCCCAGGACCTCGCTGACGGAGCGGATATAATCCCGCCTGTGCTGATCGAACACTGCGCGACCCGCTGCCGACAGGCGGACGAGGACGATTCGCCTGTCCTCCTCGGTCCTGTACCGTTCCAGGTAGCCCTTGTGGACCATGCGGTTCACTATGCTGCTCATCGTAGTGAGCGGCACTGCCAGCGCGGACGCAAGCTCGGACATGGTGGCGGGCGACTCGCGGCTGCCGAGCACCTCGAGGACGAACATCTCCCTCAGGGTGAAGTCGGAGCTTTTCGAGGCGAAGAAGAGCAGCAGGCGCTGGCCGATCGTTAGGATCAGCTCGTTCAGTCGTTCGGTGTATTGCTCGAGATCAGGTTGCGTAGGCATGCCCAAACACTCCCATAGTCGTAATATACGATGTTCGCAGTATCATACTACTAGTCAACGCCACAGGTGTCAAGCAGACGAGTGCGCGGGGGACCCGAGCCCGGAAGCGCGCTCCAAAGCCGCCCGCGTCGCGCCCAGGAGCGACTCACGAGCGAATCGATATGGCTGCTGGGTGCGGCGTTGCAGCCTGAGCCTGCAATTGGCAAGGTCGCGCGAGTCTCGGAGCACGCCTCTAGAATAGCCTGTGCTGCTGCGCAAGGGTCTTCCGCCTCGCGGCTTTGTCCGTGTCGGCGGCAGTGTCAATCAACTTGAGGATGTCCGAGGGGAGCTCACCTATGAACCGAGACCGTGAATAGGACTGGCACCGGGACCCGGATTGGGACCGGAGCTGGGGCCCGGAGTGGCCCTGGCTCTGGGACTGGGAGCGCGCCGCGTTTTCTGACGCGCCTTCTGTTGGCGGGCCAATGAGCACAAGCTCCTCGGCGGCCCTGGTGACGGCGACGTAGAAGAGCCTGCGTTCCTCCTCCAGGGCTTCGCCGTCTAGTGAGTCCTTCCACGGCACGATGCCGTCAGCGAGTCCCACAAGGATCACGGCCGGGAATTCGAGGCCCTTCGCGGCATGCATCGTCAGGAGGGTGACGCCCTCGCCGGGGCGAGCGAGGTCCTCGCGGGATTCGTGGTCCGCGTCCTGCCCCGTCGCAAGGCGAAAGAGGAATTCCGAGAGCGACCGGTCCTGGGCGGCCCGAACGAGCTGGCGAAGCGCACGCGAAGACGCCGCGGCCTCGGGAGGGGCGGCCCGCAGGAGAAGGTCCGCTGCGGTCGCGGTCGGCGCGAGGGCGCCCAGCTCGGCGAGGAGATCAAGGAGCGCCTTGATCCTGACCCGCGCGTCGGGAGGGAGGCAGTCTTCGCGCACCAGAGCAGCGGCGACTTCGGCAAGCGGGACATTCTGATTCCCGGCCCAGGCCGCCGCCGGACCCGTCGCAGCACCGGTCGCCGCGCGAGCCTTCAGCATGCCGAGAGCCTCAGCGCCGGGGTTGAAGCGCGTGTCGCGGAGCGCGATGAGGAACCGCAGGTCGGTGGGCCTGTCGACGCAACGCAGGATGTCCAGCGCCTCGCGCACGGCGGGCGTGGCGAGAACCGCCCGCTGGCCGAGAGAGCGGTACGGGATGCCCTCGGCGAGGAGCGCCTGCTCGATCGGATCCGCCTGGCGGCTCGTGCGGAAGAGGACGGCGATCTCGCCAAGGCTGAATTGGCGCGTCGGGTGCTCTTGGCCGTGGCGGTCCGCCGCCAGCATTCCTGTGCCGCCCACGAGGCGCTCGATCTCGCGCACGACTGCCCGGGGCTCCTCCCGGGGCGCATCGACAGCAACATACCTGACGAGCTGACCGCCCGGGCGGGCGGCTGTTGCGTTTGCCGCCGGCATGAGGGCGTTTGCCGCACGCACGACCGTGTCCGAGCTGCGATAGTTCACGGTCAGGCGGATGTGCGTCGCCGAGGGAAAGTCCGCCGAGAGCTGTGCGAAGAAGCGGCGGTCCGCTCCCCGGAAAGCGTATATCGCCTGGTCGGGGTCACCGATCACGAAGAGATTGCGGCCGTCGCCCGCAAGCGTCCGGACCAGCTGATACTGGACGGGGTTCACGTCCTGGAACTCATCCACCAGCAGGTGTGTCGCCCGCTCCCGGGCCACGCGGCTTACCCTTTTGTCATTCTGCACCATCTCGAGCGCGGCGAGGAGGAGGTCGTCGTAGTCGTACGCCCCGGCGGCGGCGAGGAGCTCCTGGTATCGCCGGTACGGTTCCGCGAGCGCGGAAGGCACGCCCGGGTCGCCGGGCAGCAGGCCGCGGCTCTTGAGCCGCGAGAAAGCCTCGGCTGGCGCAGCGATGCGCTTGGTTCCGCGCGCAGCCGCGACTGATGCGGCAGCCTCCGCCGCGAGGACTCCGGCCTCCCTCTCGTCCAGCACGAGCGGCGGGGCACCGAGGGCTTCCCCGATGACCTCCGCGCAGAAGCGGTGGAAGGTCCCCACGTGGACGCGCTCGGCGCCGCGTCCGACCGTGGACTCGAGCCGCGTTCGCATTTCGTCCGCGGCGCGGTGTGTGAAGGTGATGGCCGTTATCGTCTCAGGCGCGACACCCTCGTGGAGGAGAAACGCGATGCGCTGGACCAGGGTACGGGTCTTGCCCGTGCCGGGGCCAGCTGTGACGATGACGGGACCCTTGCGCGCTGTGACCGCCTGTTGTTGAGATGCGTTCAACCCCTCAAGCCAAGACGGCGCCGTCTCCGGCAGGGACGAACCGACGATGGCGAGGTTGAGTTGACGCGCCACTGCCCGGGGCGCTGCCAGCTCGAGCTCGGGCTCCTGCGCGGCTGCATCCTCTGTCATCCCGTCAAGAGCACCTTCCATGCCGAGGTCGGCCCCTCGATGCCGATGATGCCGGTCTGTGGCGCGTGGCGCCATTGCATCGGAGCGGCCTGCTCCCGAAAGCGCGAATCCGAAAAGGGCAGCCTGCCCTGATAGCTCGCGCCGCTCCTCAGGACGAAAGATGGTGAGCTTGCCATACTCCCCGTCATATCCCGGCCGATAGGAAACCTCGCCATGCCTTACTCTGCGCACGGCCTCGGCGACCACGGGACCCGCGACCGCGGCGACGTCCTCGAGGGGCGTTTCACGGAGCAGGGGGATCTCCGGTCCGAGCGCGTCGAGCAGCTTGTCCGTGGTCTCGCGCACGTGCTTGCTCGCCTTGCCGGCGCCCAGGGCCTCGGCCACGATCTCGTCCAGTGAGACGAGGGAGGTGTAAGGATTTGCACCTGCCGGCCGGAAGCCCTCGGGCCTGTCAGCGAGCTCCGCCACCCGGTGCAGCACTCCAATCGTGACCGGACGCCCGCAGACCGGGCACACGCCGCCCGCGGCCAAAGTCTCGTTCGGATGCCAGCAGACGCCGCAGGCCCGATGGCCGTCGTAGTGATACTTGCCTTCCTCGGGGTAGAACTCGATCGTCCCCGCGACGCGGCCGCCCTTGCCACGGAGCGCCTCAACTATCCCCTGGTAGGAGAGGGGCGCCTCGAACTCGATCGCCTCGCGCCCCAGCCTGTCGGGGGAGTGCGCATCGGAGTTCGAGACGAGCGTAAGGCGGTCCAGCGCGGACAGCCTCCAATTCATCGGGGGATCTGACGATAGCCCCGTCTCATACGCCGTGATCTCGCCGGCGAGGTCACCGAAGCACTCCTCGAGCGTGTCGAAACCCGAATTCGCGCCGAAGAGGGAGAAATGCGGCGTCCAGATGTGGGCGGGAATCAGTGCGGCCTCCGGCTCCGTATCAAGGACCAGGGCGAGGAGCGTGCGGCTGTCAAGCCCGATTATGGGTCGGCCGTCGGCCTCGAGGTTCGCGCCGCGCGCCTCGAGGGCCGCGCTGATCCGTGCGGCAGCGTCGAGGCTGGGGACGAGGACGACGTGATGAATCTTGCGGGTGCGGCCGTCTTGCTTGTATATACAACTGATCTCGCCGGTGACGAGGAAGCGCACGTCGGCTGGCGCGCCCGCCCGCATACCTTCGCGCGCGGTCGCCCGGGCATCGTTGGCCCGGCGCGTGCCGTCGGATTGCCTCACCCTTTGCCCATCGCCATGCCCGTGCGCATCGCCATCGCCATCGCCATAGCCATGGCCATAGCCGTGGCCATCCCCATCCCCATACCTGCCCGCATCGCCCGGTGCCTGTGCCTCGCTGGCGTCGCGGCCCGCTTCACGCAGGCGGTAAAGCCCGTCCTCGGCCGGGACGAGCTCGGCGTCGAGCTCGGCGCGCCATCCCGCATGAGTGAAGTCACCCGTCCCGATGACGGTGAGGCCCTTGCGCGCCGCGGCGGCCGCCAAAGGGCGCGGCCGGCAGTGGTCGCTCGTCGCGCGCGAGAAGTGTGAGTGGACGTGAAGATCCGCGAGGTATCGCACGTAAATCATCCCTATTGCTCAGTTAGTCTTGCCTACTCAGTCCCGGCCAATAGAGGAGTATTACGCCACGCGACGGAGAGTATCCTCCAGCTGCGGACGCGGATTTGACCTGACGCGGATTCGACCTGTCTTGTGTGGAGCGGACCCGGCGCGGCAAGCGCGGCCGTCGCCACCCGCGAGGCGTCTTTTTCACCGCCCAGCGCTGAACACTGGCTTGGTACTGACGCTCTGGGCCGCGACATTTGGAGCCGCCTTATCCACGGCGGGCGAGTATCTCTCGCGGTCGGGCTCAGCGCAACGCTCATCTCAGCCTTGATAGGCGTAGCCTTGGGAGCCATATCTGGGTATTACGGCGGCCCAACCGACATGGTGATCATGAGGCTCACGGACATCTTCATGACGTTCCCGTCTTTTCTCATAATGCTGACGGTCGCTGCTCTTGTGGGCCCTGGCCTGGGAAAGGTCATCGTGATAATCGGCGCCCTCAGTTGGCCCCCAGCAACCCGGCTCATCAGAGGGCAGTTCTTGTCGCTCAAGAACCGCGAGTTTGTCGAGGCTGCACGGGCCATGGGAGCGAGCGATTCGCGAATCATCATCAAGCACATCCTGCCCAACGCCATTCCTCCTCTTCTCGCTCAGATCACCCTTCAGGTGGGGAACGCGATCCTGACCGAGGCGGGGTTGAGCTTTCTGGGGATGGGGGTTCCCATGCCCACACCAAGCTGGGGTAACATGCTGGAGCCAGCGCGTACGCTCGAGGTTCTTCAATTGAGACCCTGGGTATGGATACCTGCGGCTGTCATGATCCTCCTTACAGTCCTGTGCATCAATTTCATCGGGGACGGGCTCCGCGATGTCATTGCGTCGCGGTAGCCGAGGTTCTCTGCGTCTTGTCTTGGTCTGCTGAGGTTGCTGGTTCTCTCTTGTGTTCCTGGGCCTTGGATTGCAGGTGATTGTCCTACGGGGCCTCGGGGCCCAGCTACCTCTCCAACCAGCCAGATCTTGGGTGGGGCGGCGTGCCCCGCTCGGGATGCCGTCCCCGCAATACGAGGAATGACTCGCGGCGGGCGTGCTCTCTGGAACCGGCGATTGCTTAGGGCAATTCGAGTATGCGTCGTGGCATTCAGACTGAGCCGCGGAACGGGGTGGTAGGGGTGGTAGGGAAAGTGATCGGCCGTGATTTCGATGTGGTGGTTGTGGGAGCAGGGGTCGCCGGCATCACGGCGGCGATCGCAGCCGCTGGAGAGGGCGCAAGCGTGGCCGTTGTGACTCGCGGCCGCCTTGGCAACAGCGGGTCGAGCTTCTGCCATCTCTCCCGAGGCTGGGGCATCTCGGCTGCGACCGGCGTGCAGGACCCCGCTGATTCTCCCTCAGAACACCTGAGAGACATCCTCGACGCTGCTCAGGGAATGAGCATTCCGAGGCTCGCAGAGGTGCTTGCGGATGAGGCTCCCGCACGCCTATCGGACCTCGCTGGAATGGGAGTCCCCCTCACTCCCGTGCGAGGGTGTCATTGTTTCAACCGCAGGGAACGTTCGGTGAGGGCATTTGATGTCAACATGACGCGGCAGGTCTTGGCTGATGCGGTGAGGTCCCGCAGGATCCACATCATTGAGGAGAGCACTGTTCTGTCGCTTCTAGCGTCGTCAGGACGCTGTGCGGGGGTCCGGGTTCTTGAGAAACAGAGCGACAGCGCATACGATATCTCTTCAGGCGCGGTCGTGCTCGCTAGTGGTGGAGGCACAGGCCTTTTCTCCTTCAATCTGGGGGACCCGTGCAACATCGGGTACAGCCATTACCTCGCTCTGCTCTCTGGGGCGACGTTGACCAACATGGAGTTTGTGCAGTTTGCGTTCGGGATCGCCTGGCCGGTTCCCGGCGCTCTCTTTGCCGAGGAGCTGTTCAGCCTCAGGCCCGTGTTGACGAACGGGCTCGGGGAGGATGTGACGTCAAAGCATTTCTCTGCGGACCAGTATGCCAAGCTGTGCGCTTTGCGTGCAACTCACGCTCCATATACGTGCGCTTGTCCGTCCTCGGCGATCGACAGAGCCATCTATGGCGAGATCGCGAATGGTCGGGCCTCTCGCCACGGCGGCGTGTCCCTACGGATTGCGCCAGCAACAGGTGGTGAGCCTCCCAAGAGCGGACTCGGCGAGTGGCTGGACTGGTTGCGTGGGATGGGAGCGGACTTATCTACAGGGGATGTTGAGATAGCTCCATTTGCCCAAGCCTTCAACGGCGGGATCGTCATCGATGAACATGGGCGGACGTCTGTCCAGGGCCTCTACGCGTGTGGTGAAGCAGCTGCGGGGCCTCATGGCGCTGACCGGGTCGGCGGGAACATGATCGCCTCGGCCTTAGTGTTTGGCACGAGGGCTGGCAGGAATAGCGCGCGCTACGCTGCTGAAACATGGCGTGCTGCGAGGGGGGGTCAGGGTGCCGCGGTGGCGCACTATGCGCCGGCGGGTGATGGCACGCCGACAGAGGCAAGACACCTGGGCAGGCTCAGGTCCATTATGTTCAAAGCCTGTTCCCTTGTCCGAGATGAAGACGGGCTCCAGCAGGCTATTGGCGAAATCGACTCGTTGACAAGAGATGGCGTCACTCAGAGCAACTCGTCTTGCCGAGGCATCACTCCTGCATGTGACGCGGTGTGTGGTGCCGCCGACAGTGCGCGCGCGAGCATGGACTTGCACGTGGCACTTACGGTGAGCAAGGTGATCTTGAGCTCGGCGTTGCTTCGGAGGGAAAGCCGGGGGAGCCATTTCAGACGCGATTTTCCACAGCCGGACGCGGCTTACGGCGGGCGGATCGAGGTGCGGATGGATCCCTCAGGCAACCTGACGTACACAGCACCGTGGCTCGGTCGATAGCGCACTGATCGGCGGGCCTCCATTGCGCTACGCATAGCACCTGCTGAGGGAGACATCCAACATCTGCCACGACGCGGTCACGTTGTGGCAAGGCGTTGAGAATCTGCCCACCCACGCGCCAAACACGAACGAGGCACGCCGTAAGTCCGGTCCCTTCGTGCGATCAGCCGCAATCCCTCCGAGTAGTCGGAAGCATTTCTGCACCCCACTTTGGAGCGTCCCTGCCGCGTCCCCGGCCGCGTTCAGTTGTCGGCTGTCGGCGGGGGAGGTGGGACCCCGCATAGCCGCAGCATAGGAAGAGGCGGACTGCCAAGTTACCGGAACAGGGCGTCGTACTCCGGGGCTCTATGGGCCGGCGAAGTCCGTGGGCGTGAGCACGAGCCTCTCCTCGCCGGCGGCGGCCAGGCTGGATGCCGGGGAAGAAGAAGCGGCCGCGCCGGGGCCGGGGCACTCTCGGCCGCCGGGTCCCCGTGCGCGGCCAGGCGACGAATGCATTCGGGTTCATTGTTGTCCACGGAGAAGTAGCCCGCTGGAAACCGTACTGCACGTTCCACGTGTAGCGATGCTGCGACTCGGGGACTCCCTTGTTCACCTCAAAGTAGACAAAGACTTCGGGATATCCGTACCACCAAGCCTTGCCCACTCCGGTCGGATTTTCCCTGGGCAGAGCGGGCACGGCCCAACACACGCTGTAAGGTCTCTCGTGCCGGCAGCGCTCGGGCGGTCGCGATGACGTCGCGGTCATCGGTGGGTCGGTGGCGGGCCCGATAGGTCCATGCGGGAAACATGAAAGAAAACAGGAAGACCCCGACGTCAGCCGCGCGCCGGTGTCCCGATGAGTCTACGCGGGAAATAAGAGAGAAAACAGGGATAGCGTGGTCTTTGGTCTAAATCTGCAAATGCAGATAACCGACCTGGAAAAGCAGTCGTCCATGCCAGCCTGCGGCTGGTCCCAACGGAAGGATGAAGATGAAGATGGCAGCCGTCGGCCACTTTCAAGGTAGTCGTCCATGGCGGCCAGCTGCCGTCGCCACCGAGAGGATGAAAGCGGCACCCGACTGCTGTTTTCAAGGCGGGAGTGTCCAAGAGCCCCCTGGGTGTGTTCGGGGCATATCGTAGGCATGGTGTGTCGGAGGTGTGTCGAAAGTTGTCGAGCTCCGAGCGAACCGGCGCAGGCGCGCGCCCTAGCGCTACGCGTCGAGAACCTTTCCAGACAGGGGCGCATGGTTCATGGGCGGTGGGGACGCCGCTCAAGGGCGTGGTCATAATAATGTGTGCCCTTCTTGCCGTGGCCCTCTCGGCCTCGTGGTTCACCTCCGTGGGCGCCGAAGACCTCGAAGTGTACCCTTCGCCGTATGTCTCGCGGGTCACGTGGCTTTCCGAGTACAACCCGAACCTTGCGGGAACCGCCGGTGACACGAAGGTGCTCATGTACGAAGGGGACGAACCCGGAGGAACGCTCCTTGTCGTCGGTGGCACTCACGGCGACGAGGCTGCGGGCCCGGTGGCGGCCCTTGTGTTTGCCGAAAACGCCCATGTGAAGCGCGGTCGTCTCATAGTCATACCCTACGTCAATGCTTCGGGGTTTACCCATAATCTGCCGCAAGAGGCCCATCCACGGGAGTACCGCATCCCAACCCCGAATGGTGACCGCATCATGCCCTACGGAGCCAGGCTGTCGAACCCGGTACACCAATGGCCGGATCCCACCGTCTACGTTGAGCCCATCATGAGGCAAAAGCTTGCCGGCTCTGAATCCAGGAACCTCAACAGGGCATATCCTGGCCGCGAGAAGGGCCCCCTCACCTCCATGATTGCCTATGCGGTGATGGAGCTCATCCGGCGGGAGAACGTGGACGTGGCAATCGACATGCACGAGTCGTCCCCGGAATACCCGACCAACAACACCATCGTGGCTCACGACCGGGCCATGGACATAGCGGTCATGGCCAGCATGGACCTGGAATCGCAGGGAATCGAGATAAACATCGAGCAGTCGCCGCAAAACCTTCGGGGACTCAGCCACCGCGAGTGGGGAGACCATACGAACGCGTACGCGTTTTTGCTGGAGTGCCCAAATCCGGCTCAGGGAAGACTTCGCGGCCGCACCAATGCGCAGCTCGTCGTCTCCGGCAAGGACCCGATGTACGCGAAAGCGGCCGGGAGCGGCAGGCTTTATGTTCCCTATTCCGAAGAGGGGATCTCCCTTTCCGTTAGGGCCGGGCGGCATGTGGCGTCCGTGATGGCGATAAGCGCGGCATTCTCCATGGTGAATCCGGACCGGGAGATCGCCATAGAGGGCATTCCCAGCTATGCCGAGATAGTGAACAACGGTGTCGGCCAGTATCTGGCAGCCTCCAAAGGGCAGCGTCCGGCGACCCGCGATGTCGCGGAGGGGACGCGGCCGTAGGTGGGTAGGCGGGCTTGTTTCCTCATGCCAAAGCGTTGTGCCGCGCTGCTCGCGGTGATGCGACAGCGGGCGAAGGAAGGGGGGGAGGATTCCAGCGGTTCAGAAGGGCTTTCATATTGCATTGGCAGCACGAGTCGAAGGGAGTTGCGGTCATGTTCATGAGAGATTTGACTAAGAAGGACGGTTTCGTGGTGTTTGCTCTCGCCATGGCGGCGGTCGCTGCTTGCGCGTTCGGGTTGTGCTCCGATCGGTCGTCTGCCGCTGCGGGCCCCCAGCCCGGCCTTCCCGCGGTCATTACCTCGGCTGGACAGAGCCCGGACGGTCTCGTGATCAAGGTGCTTCTCACCGACAAGCAGCGCGGGCCGCTCGCTGATTACAAGGCGCTTGCCAAGCCCGAGGACATAGCTGGCGCAAAGACTCTCATCGTCGCTGTGGGCGTGAGCTCAAAAGGCCTGGGTTCCGCAGGCGTGAACGTAGATCAGGAGATCGCTAGGGTCAAGTCGCTTCTCGAGACGGCAAAGAAGAATGGAATGTACGTGATCCTCGTCCACATGGGCGGAACCGCTCGCCGCGGCGCCAAGTCCGACGAGATAGCCCAGCTTGTTGCCGGTTATGCCCACAAGATCATCGTGCTTGCCGCCGGGAACGACGACGGCTTCTTCGACAAGCTCGGGCAGCAGCACAACATCCCGGTGTCCGTAGTGCAGGACCGGACCGCCGCCGGGGCAGAGCTCCTGAGCATGCTTTCGGCCAAGTAAGCCGGGCAAGAGACCACCATACGGACTGGAGCTGATCACACAACATGATAGGCACTATGCCGTTCACTGGCGTAACTAGGCGTGGTTATCGGAGGCGCGGGCTTCGGGAAGTCGAAGGCACGTGCGTCAGAGCGACCACGGTGAGGACAACGATCAGCAGGGCGACAACGGGCAGGGTCCGGACCTCGCCCGCGACCCCCGGCGTGTCGTGCGCCCTCGCCGCACGTCCCGGCCTCGTCATCGTGCTCGCGTTTGCGGCGCTAGCCACCATGATGGCGTGCAGCATCGCAGTTGCCGCAACTGGTGGCGGGCAGGACGGAGCCGGCGCAACGGGTGCAGTCGCCGCTGCGGACCCCGCGGGGACGACCGGCCTTGTGGCGCAAGCCGCGGTCTCGCATGACGTGCGTCCCGGATACGGGGTCACGAGGATAGGGTGGCTCTCAGACTACCACGCCCCGCTTCGCGGAACGCCGATGGATACGCCCGTTTACTACCTCGAGAGCGGAAAGCCCGGGCCCACCGCGGTCATCGTGGGCGGAACGCATGCCAATGAAATCGCCGGCATAATAGCGGCAACGATGATCGTGGAACGCGCCCAAGTGACCGCCGGAAGGGTCATAGTCGTGCCCCATGTGAACAACTCGGGTGCAAGCTATCCGGACACGCTTCACCCAGAGATAGGCTGGGTCAGGATCGACACTGCGAGCGGTCCGAGGTTCTTCAGGTACGGCGACCGCAGGACGAATCCTGCCCATCAGGGGCCGGATCCGGAGAAGTACGTTCACTATCCGTCGGGACAACAGTTCGAGGCCCCTGAAGCTCGCAACCTCGACCGGGTTTACCCGGGAAGGCCTGACGGCACGCCCACCGAGCAGCTTGCCTACAGCGTTCTGCAACTCATCAGCCGGGAGAACGCCTCGATCGCGATTGATCTTCACGAGTCAGGCGTCACCTCGAGGCTTGCGAACATGCTTGTGGCGAATCCGAAGAACCTGGACCTTGCCGTCATGGCGGCGCTCGACCTGGAAGCTCAGGGGATCATCATGAACATCGAGCCCTCGGCAAGCGACTTTCCCGGGCTTTCGCACAGGGAGTGGGGAGACCGCACCGGCGCGGCGAGCTATCTCATCGAGACTCCCAACCCAGGGCAGGAGGACGGCGTGGAGAAGCCGGACGTGGTGAATGATCCGGTGAATCCGCTTGCGAAGAGAGTTGGCACGCAGCTTGCCACCATCGAGGCGATATTCAGCGCGCACGGGGCGGCGTACGGCGAGAGACCGGAGTGGACGGGCGTACCCACCTATGCAGAGCTCGTCAAGGACGGAGTCGGAGCGTATCTCAGATAACGACTTCGACAGCGACTTCTGACTTCAAGGTGCCTCCTTGCCGAGGAGGCAAGTCTGCGTGGCACAGGCAGTCCACAAGTAACACAAACATCACAAACAAAGAACGGATGGGGAGGTTAGAGCAATGGCAAGACGGGTCACGAGACGCTTCGCGCTTGTATTGACGGTCCTGATGCTCCTGGGTCTCCTTGTAGCACAGGCCGGTCAGGCGGCCTCGACCACCGCCACCGTGCTCAAGGAAGTCCGGGCCCAAAACGGTATGGTGGCGGCGGCGAGTCCGATAGCGGCCCAGGTCGGCGTGGACATCCTAAAGGCCGGCGGCAACGCGGTTGACGCTGCGGTCGCGACAGCGTTTGCCATCGGTATCGTGGAGCCCAACGCCACCGGAATCGGCGGCGAAGGCATGATGGTCATATACCTTGCCAAAGAGGACAAAGCGATCGCCATCGATTACCGTTCCACGGCTCCGAAACTTGCGGCCGAGAAGTTCGCCAAGTCCAGAATGCCGTCGACTGGCTGGCAATCCGTGGCTACGCCCGGCGTTGTGGCGGGCCTCAGCGAGGCCTTGGAGAAGTACGGCACAATGAGCCTTGAGCAAGTCCTCGCTCCTTCCATAAAGCTTGCCGAGGAAGGGTTCCCGCTCAGCGAGACAGTTGCCCAGGTGGTTGAGGACAACTATGAGAAGATCCTAGCCGATCCGGGGCTTTCGAGAGTGTTCCTTGACAACCAGCTCCCGCCCGCCCCTGGGTTCATCGTGAAGAATCCCGAGCTCGCCGAGACTTTGCGGAAGATCGCGGCGGGCGGACCTGACGTCTTCTACCGCGGAGAGGTGGCCGACGCTATCGACAAGGCCATGAGGGAGAACGGCGGGCTTCTCACCAAAGAGGACCTTGCCGCCTATAAGCCTGTGACGAGATGGCCCGCGCGAGGGAACTACCGTGGCTACGATCTCATATCCGCTCCGCCGCCCGTGGGAGGCGCGACCGTAATAGAGGCTATGAACATCCTCGAGAACTTCGACCTCGCCTCTATGCCTTATACCAGCGTGCAAAGCATCCATGTGATCTCCGAGGCGCTCAAGCGTGCCTTCATGGATAACAGGGTGTATGTCGGAGACCCGGATTTCAGCTTCGTGCCGCTCCAGGAGATGCTCTCCAAGGACTACGCGAGGCTCCGCGCATCTGAGATCAGGATGGATCGGATGACTCCGGCGAAGGAGATCAAGCCCGGCGAGTTCGAGGAGGCGGCCGAGATCCTGGCCCCGACGGGCACGGAAGGGAAGTACGAGTCGCCCAGCACAACCCACATCTCCGTCGCTGACAAGGACGGCAACATGGTCGCTCTCACTCAGACCATAAGCTCCTTCTTCGGCGCGGGGGTGATGGTCCCTGGCACCGGCATCATCCTCAATAACGAGGTGTACAACTTCTCGACCGACCCGACTAGCCCCAACTGCATCGCACCTGGCAAGAGGATGAGGACGACGATCTCGCCGACCATCGTGTTAAAGGATGGAAAGCCCTTGCTCACAATCGGGACGCCTGGTGCCGGTCGCATAATCAGCACCATGACGACCCTGCTTGTGAACATCATCGACCACAATATGAGCCTCCAGGAGGCGATCGAGGCCCCGAGGTTCTATGTGCGGGACGGCAGCGACAGCTTCGAGTGCGAATCGAGGGTGCCCGCTGAGGTCCTTGAAGGCCTAAAGAGTCTCGGGTATCCCATCGATGACTCTTCGATCAAGGCTGACTATGATCTCTACTTCGGTGGTGCCCAGGGCGTGATGATCGACTACACGACCGGCGAGTTTGTCGGAGCTGCGGACCCGCGCCGCGACGGTGCCGCGATCGGATACTGATCCGGTCCGGATGCTGCCGCGGGACCCCGGGCGTCGCTTAGGGTCTCGACCCGAGCGAGCGCCCGGGGAGCGTGCCCGGGCAACGTAGCCGGTCCGGCAGGGGCGTGCTGCCGGTACCCGGGCCCGGAGCTTGGGACGTGAGGCCTCCAAGCCGACGGGAACCGGCAGCCGCCTGCTGCCTGATGTTCGCCCTTGCCGCGACAGCCCTCCATCTCAAGCTTTCTTTCGGCATTCCGATGGCTGGTGCGAGCGGTGGGAGCGGTGGCAGCCACTTCAGGCGCCCATACGCGCTCAGACGGCTCATGTCCTCGCCCGCGCGCTGCCATGAGGAACCACTACGAAGCACGAAGTACTTTCCGGAAGAGTGATGCACGTGGGTCCAGAAACACTGACCTTCATTATCATGATCGCCACGTTCCTCGTGTTGGGCACCGCCCTGAGGCTCCCTGCGGCGCTAGCCACAGCGGGTGCCGCTCTGGTGGGCCTTGTGGCGTGCGGCGAGGCGGCCTCGCTGCACCACCTTGTGGAGGGCGCGTTCGGGTATCTTGACGTCATAATCGTGATCGCGACCGCTATGGTGTTCATGAAGGCTCTCGAGGACGCCGGCATACTCGAGGAAATCTCCACGCAGATGGTGCGGAGGTTTGCCACGAGGCGTGTGCCGCTTGCGTTGGCCTCGATGATCCTCGTGATGCTGCCAGGCATGCTCACCGGTTCTTCTACGGCTGCGGCACTCACGACGGGGCGGTTCGTGCTTCCCGTTCTAGTGGAGTCCGGTTTCCCGCCGATCAGGGCGGGCGCGTTCGTGGCTCTGGGCTGCCTGCTCGGGATGATAGCGCCGCCAGTGAATATCCCCGCGATGATCATAGGTTCCGGGATTGACATGCCTTACGTGGGATTCGACCTTCCTCTATTGGTGATGGTCGTGCCGCTTGCCATCGCGGCGACGCTTTGGGCGAGCGCGGTCCCGGCAGGTCAAGGTGGCGATCGCGGCAGTCGTGGTCACGGCGGCACCGGCTCTCCCTGCGTCACGGGATGTGGCGGCGATGCGCGCCCTCGCCGCCGCGGAACGGACCGCCGGGAGGGGTCGCGAGGGCAGAGATGCGGTCAGGCCCTGAGGGGCGGGCTTGTGTACCTTCCGCTTGCCGTGGTGCTGGGACTCATGACAGTGGTCCGTGTTTCGAACGGCAGGATACCTGATCCTGGCCTGCCATTCATCTTTGCCACGGGGACCCTCGTCACTCTCTTCTGCGGGAAGCGGTTCTCCCTCTGGAAGAGCGTAGTGGAGGGAGTAGGTCTCGCGCTGCCGGTCATGGGGATCTTGGTGGGAGCAGGGATGTTCGTGCAGGTGATGACGCTTTCGGGCGCCCGCGGCCTTTTGGTCACAGGTTCCCTGGACATCCCCGGGCGGTTCCTCCCCCTCGTTGCAGCCGTTGTGGTGCCCGCGTTCGGGGCGGTCTCCGCTTACGCGTCCGCCTCTGTGATGGGCATTCCGCTCGTGCTCGCCATAGCTTCGGGCAATGAAATAGTAACGGCCGCGGGGCTCTCGCTCCTGGCCGGGATAGGCGATCTCCTGCCACCCATCGCGGTGGTGCCCACCTTGGTGAGCCAGGCGGCAGGTAAGGGCGCCCGGCTTCGATCGAGTATAATAGCAGAGTCCATAGGTCCCGTGGTGGTATGTATCGCGTGGTCGGTTGCGGTGGCCTGGCTGTGGCCGCTGGTGGCGAAGGTTCTCTGAACACGGTGGGACTAATCTCCAGGCGCTGCCGTCCGCGGGGGAGATGGGATTGGATTCATCCTCAGCGGCCGTGCAGGGAGCCTGCTTGAAGGAAAACGACCCGTCAAGGGGGAAATAGAATGTCGAATTACGTCGACCTTGCTTTCGCGACCCCTCTTACGCCGCTTTACCTGGTGATTCTCGGGTCGATCGCGGCTGCGGTGGTGGCAAACATATTGCGAGAGCGGCGACTAGTGTCGCAGATCGTCGGGGGCATGGTGCTGATACCTCTCATCTTGCGGCTCTTGCTTGTAAAGTAGTCGTCCATGCCAGCCTGTGGCTGGCGCCAGTGAGAGGATGAAAACGTCACCCGACTGCCATTTTCAGGGTAGGGTAGACAAGTGGCAGTGGATGCATTGCAGAGCCGCGGCACTGGTTTGCGCTTGCCGCCTGCCGTTTATCGTTTGCCGGGTTCAGGCGCTAAGGCCCAGGGCTTCCGCCAGCGTGCCCCCCTGGGAGTCAGGCCTCCCGCAAGAGGCACCGCCACCGGCAAGACCGGCGCAAGGCCTTCACGCTGCAAAGGGTGATATCGGTCATGTGGTACGGCGCATCCTTGTTCGCGCTGTCTCTCTTGCTGCCCGTCTTCGTCAATTCGAACAGCCTGTGCCTTGTTTCGTTGCTCACCCGCGCACTGGAGGAGTCAGAGGTCGCCGTCCTCTTGGACGCATGTGTCCGCCTGGTGGTAATGAACACCCTCAGGGCGGTTCCCATATACCTCGGAGCCATGACCCTCGCGGACGTGATGAGGAGAGGGCAAAGGGGCGCGGGCCAGACGGGCGGCGCCGGCGCCCAGAGCGAGCGGAAGGCCGTCGTCATCAAGCGGATCTGGGGGACATTCGGCTACATCCTTGTTCCGGTGTGCGTGGTCCCGCTGGTTTATTGGTTGATACAGCAGATCTACGGCATAACCTACGATTTCCGAATGCCAGCCGTCCTGAGCATACTCGCCGTGGTTGCGACGCTCGGAATAAGCGGGACCCGGGTGACGCGCAGTCGCTGGAAAGCAGTGGTGATAGTCACGGAGCTCTTGTTCGGGTTTCAGTGGCTCGACATCGTGCCGTTTCTGACAGGGCTTGGCTTCGGGCACGGCGAGCTCTCGTGGGATGTCAAGGCAGCGGCGGAGGTCCTTGGTGCTGCTCCGCTCCTCAACACGTTTGCGCTCATCATCGCCTCCGCATTCATAGCCAACGGCGTCATCACCGCGAAGTTCATGGTGGACTATCATGAGCTTTTGAGGCTGTCCGAAGTGGAGCGGGCGAGGTCGGTTGAGATCGAGCGCATGAAGAGCGAGGCGGCGCTCGCGAGGAATTACCGTGAGATGCACGCGCTGATGCATGACCTCCGCACGCCACTCACGACGATCCAGGGCCTGGCATCTGCGATGGCGGACTTTCCTAGTGGCAGCCCTGTGGTTGGCCGCCACGCACGACAGATATCCCTCGCTGCAGACCGCATGGACATGATGATAAGGGAGCTTATGAGCGGCGGCTTTATGAGAAGGCTCTCGGGGCGTGAGGTGGCTGACCGCCTCGCGGCGCACCTTCCTGAGGAGAAAACGGGCGGCAGGCTTAGAATTGAGGTCGGCGAAGCCCTGCCCGATGTCATGGCGAACGAGGTGCGCCTCGTCCGGGCGCTCACGAACCTGACCGACAACGCGATCGATGCCGGGGCGAAGAGCGTTGCGGTGCGTTTCGACCGGTGCGGCGATGACCTGTCCATAATCGTGACGGACGACGGGGAGGGCATGAGCGCTGATGTACTTGAACGATGCTTTGAAGAAGGTTATTCTACCAAGGGCAGCACGGGGATGGGGCTTGCCTTTGTCAGGCAGGTCGTGACTGAGCACGGCGGAACCGTGACGATAGCCAGCTCGGAAGGGTTGGGGACCCGCTGCCGTATCGTGCTGCCTGGCGCCGATCGTGCGATGGCGCATGAAAGCCAACTGGTGGAGTGTGACGCGGGATGCCCGCAGGCCCGAGGATCCTAGCTGTGGATGATGATGAGGGAATCCTTTACACCCTCAGGGCCATCGCTGAGGTTGCGGGATGGGAGGCTACAACCGCCTCAAAGCCTGGGGACGTTCTGGGTCTTCTAGACGCCGGCGCGAGGTTCGACGTGATCGTCGTAGATTATCACATGCCCGATATGGACGGGGTGGCTCTCGTGAGAGCCATCAGGCAGCGCGATCCGTCAGTACCGGTGGTGGTTTTGACGGTGGACGAACGTCTTGCGCTTGCTGAAAGGTTCCGGGAGGCCGGTGCCGACGACTTCGCGGTGAAGCCCATCAAGGCTGCGGACTTTATCTCCAGGATCAGGGTACACCTGACGCCGGTGAAAAGGACCGCCTACGCACCTCACTCGCAAGGCGGCGACGCCAGCAGAAGCCGGAGCGGGAGCGAGAGCGGGAGCCGCAGCGCGAGTGCAAACGGGAGCGCAAGTGCGAGTGCCAGCGGGAGTGCCGGTGCGAGCGGGGGCGGGAGCGTGAGCGGAAGCGGGAGCGGCGGTGCGGGCAGCGGCGGCCCGGGTGGTCCGCAGGGGTCCGGCGGGCACCGCGCCGAGCATGCGTCGACGAGACAGGAGCTTCCCAAAGGCCTCTCCGTCCAGACCATGGAACTAGTGCTGAAAGCCTTGCGGGATGTGCCGCACGGGCGCTGGGTTGGGGCGGACGCCATTGCCACCCGTGCCGGCATAGCCTACCAGACTGTATGGAGGTATCTCGAAGCCCTCGAGAGGGAGGGCAGGGTGGAGGTCTCGCTTGACTACGGAACGAGGGGGCGACCGCCGAAACGATACCGGCTCAGGCCAGGCATCTAAGTATGGCGCCATAGGTTTTCGTCTCCTTTCTTGACGGCGTCAGGGTTGCCGGTGCTTGCACGACGGGGCGTGGAGAATTCGGCTGTCTTAGGCGCCGAATTCGAACGAGGCGCGCCGCAAGCGCGCCGCCCCTTGAAGGCAACACCGGCAACCCTGGGCAGGACTACCCCGCCGAAAAGTGGCGCGAAGTTTTGGCGACATAGTTAGACAATTCGGTTCAGCTGAAAAACGACTGTTGGGAGGGGCAATGATCGTTGTCTGATGTCAAGACAGTGGTGATCGGAGTCATCGGTGCCGACGTTCACGCAGTGGGAAACAAGATCATGGAGCGCATCCTCAGGGACGCCGGTTTCAAGGTGGTTAACGTCGGGGTGATGGCATCTCAAGACGAATTCGTACACGCGGCCATTGAGACGGACGCATCCGCGATAATCGTGTCATCTCTCTACGGCCATGGCGAGCTTGATTGCAGGGGGTTGCGCGAGAAGTGCATCGAGGCTGGCATCGGCAACATCCTCCTTTATGTCGGGGGGAATATCGTCGTTGGCAAGCAGGATTTCGAGGAAGTGAAACAAAGGTTCTTGAATATGGGATTCAACAGGGTATACCCACCTGGGACCCAAGTCGATGAGGCGATAGAGGATCTCAGAAACGATCTCGGGATCACAGCGACAGACCGGAAATAGAGGGGGAGGAGCGGCGGCGATTGGCCATCGGAGCGGTGGTCGGATATCGGCGTTCGGCTGCCGGGGACTGGCATCGCTGGGCGGTGCGCCATACGCCAGCCGCGAACGTTTTGGCAAAATCAGGCGTTCTCACTGTCGATTTCGGAAGCACGTACACGAAAGTGGCGCTCATCGATATGGATGAATCGAAGTTGGCGGGCACGGCGATGGCACCCACCACGGTGAGCACCGACATAACCATCGGGTTGGCCGAGGCTATGGCGCAACTCGAGTCCAGAGTGGACCTTTCGGCATTTGAGATAAAGCATAGACTCGCGTGCAGCTCTGCCGCAGGTGGGCTACGGATGGTCGCCATCGGCCTCGTGCCCGACCTCACCGTCGAGGCCGCGCGTAGGGCGGCCTTGGGGGCGGGGGCCAAGGTTGTAGGCTCATACGGGTATGAGCTCACCGCCGAGGACGCGGCCGAGATTCGGAGCAAGAATCCGGACATCATCTTGCTCACCGGCGGAACCGACGGTGGCAACAAAGACGTCATCCTGAAGAACGCAACGACGCTTGCCTCATCGGGGGTGAACGCCCCGGTGGTCGTGGCGGGCAATCGCGTCGTGGCCAGCAAGGTGCGGGATATCCTGGCCTCCGCGGGCCTTGGCGTGAGGGTCACCGAGAATGTCATGCCGGAATTCGGGGTGCTCCACATAGAGCCGGTTCGAGAGACCATCCGCCAGGTTTTCATGGAAAGGATAGTGGTTGCCAAAGGCCTTGCCAAGGCAGAGGAGTTCGCGGGCGGGATAGTGATGCCCACCCCGGCCGCCGTCCTCAAGGCCGCCGAGCTCCTGGCGAGAGGAACGAGATCCCAGCCCGGCCTCGGCGATATCATCGTCGTGGACGTTGGTGGCGCGACTACGGATGTTCACTCCATTGCCAAGGGCGATCCCACGAAGCCCGGGGTCATGCTCAGAGGGCTTCCTGAGCCTTATGCCAAGAGGACTGTCGAGGGCGACCTCGGGGTGCGCGTGAGCGCGCTGGCGCTCGTGGAGGCTGTGGGCCCCGACAAGGTGGTGTCGCTGCTGGGCAGGGAGACAGTGATGGAAATCGCCGGCCGGCTTGGGTGCACGCCCGCGAGCCCGGAGCCGGGAGGCGGCGAGGGGGCCGCCGAGGTGGACGACGGAGAGGCTGCGGCGCTGGCGGCGCTGGCTATCGGGAAGCGCCTCTCGGAGGAGACCGAGAGAGTCCCCGAGACGCCGTCCGAGAGGGAGCTGGACACCGTCCTCGCCATGCTGGCGTGCCGCGAAGCGGTTTTGAGGCACGTGGGGGTATTGGAGACGGTGTACACTCCGTTTGGGGCGACGTACGTTCAGAGAGGCAAAGACCTCTCGGCCGTCCCTGTGGTCATCGGGACCGGCGGGGTCATCGTCAGGAACGAATCGGCCTGGCGCATTCTCACCGAGGCTGTGGCGGAAAACGAGGCCGAGCTCACGCTCAGGCCCAGGAACCCGGGTCTCGCAGTCGACCGGGACTACATCCTCTCCGCAGCTGGGCTTTTGGCGCAGGTGGACGCAGACACGGCGCTCAAAGTGATGAGGACCAGTCTCGAGTGGGTACAACGCCCGGACCCGGCGGTCTCGTGGCGGGCCAGCGCGGGCCGGTGAACCGCTCGATTCCGGCTGGTTCCAGGGAGATGTCGGGGCGGGGGCGGGAGGCAAAGGAGGCTCTCCAGTGTACGTAGTAGTAAATGAACGGCTTGATCCTGAGGTCTTTCGTATGCAGCGCTCTGAGGTCCTAAGCTCCTGGCCTACCGGGCAGGAAGTGGACCTTGAAGAGGCTTTTGAATTCCACAGGTCGCTACCTAAATCCAAGGTCTTCACTCAGAAACTCCGCGAAAGCGAAGAGAAAGGCATCACCCTCGTGCAGCCCAGGGCGGGTGTGGCCGTCCTAGATAAACACATCGAGCTCCTCACGTATCTTCAAGACGAGGGCGAGGCGGATCTCCTTCCAACCACCATCGACAGCTACACAAGACAAAACAGGTACAATGAGGCCCAAGAGGGGCTCGAAGAGAGCAAGCGTTCCGGGCGGTCTATGCTGAACGGTTTCCCAGCGGTCAACTATGGCGTCGCAGCTTGCCGCCGCATAGTCGATGCCTTGAAGGTGCCGGTTCAGGTCAGGCACGGCACGCCGGACGCGCGGCTGCTGGCGGAGATCACTCTGGGGGCAGGGTTCACGTCCTTTGAAGGCGGGGGAATATCCTACAACGTTCCATACGCCAAGGACGTGCCCATTTCGCTCAGCATCGCTCACTGGCAGTACGTCGACAGGCTGTGCGGGCTGTACGAAGAGGCGGGAGCTCCGATAAACCGTGAGCCTTTCGGCCCGCTCACCGGGACCTTGGTCCCGCCTGCGATCTCCCATGCCGTCGGCATCATCGAGGCGCTCCTCGCGGCTGAGCAAGGGGTGAAGAGCATAACGGTGGGCTACGGCCAGCTCGGCAACTTGATTCAAGATGTGGCTGCGGTGCAAACGTTGCGCACCCTCACCAGGGAGTACCTCGATAGGTTCGGCTACGGCGATGTTCACCTGACCACGGTATTCCATCAATGGATGGGTGGGTTCCCCCAGGACGAGGCAAGGGCGTTCGGCGTCATCGCCTGGGGTGCGGCCGCGGCCGCGCTTTCGCATGCCACCAAGGTCATCACCAAGTCGCCGCACGAGGCAATAGGCATTCCTACCAAAGAAGCCAACGCGGCGGGGCTCAGGACGAGCAAACAGGTGATAGCCATGCTGCGCGATCAACGACTGCCTGAAAGCGAGGAGCTTGTCACTGAGCGCGACATGATCGTGAGGTTGACCCGTGCGATTATCGAGAGGACCCTCGAGATGGGAGACGGAGACATAGCTCGGGGAACAGTGAAGGCTTTCGAGGCCGGAACGATCGACGTGCCGTTCGCCCCTAGCAGGTATAATCTGGGTAAGGTGATGCCGGTCAGGGATGACAGCGGTGCAGTCCGGTTCCTCGATTTCGGGAATCTCCCGGTTCCGAGCGAGGTTAGAGAGTTCAACGATGCAGCGCTGGCGAGGCGCGGGAAGCACGAGGGGCGCGACCCAGGATTCCAGATGGTGGTCGACGATATCTACGCTATCGGAAAGGGCATGCTTGTCGGAAGACCGCGGCGCTAGAAAGACAGCTCGAACTTGCGGTGATGTGTGCAGGGCAGGGTCCCGTGCACGAGGATGAGCATGTGTGATGTGTGGTTTGCAGGTACGAGAGTATGTGATCAATGAGAGGGTTGCATGCAATGGGCACGAGAATCGTTGATGTGATCGCCTCAGCGGGAAAGACTGGCTTCTATTTCGACGACCAGAGGGCCATCAAAAGAGGCGCATTCCAGGACGGGTTTGCCTACGTGGGCGAGCCTGTGACACCGGGGTTCACGGCGGTCAGGCAAGCGGGCGAGTCGGTTTCGGTGATGCTTCTCTTGGATGACGGGCAGGTCGCCTTTGGCGACTGCGCCGCCGTCCAGTATTCGGGAGCGGGAGGCAGGGACCCGCTCTTTCTCGCGTCGGACTTCATGCCGGTGATAGAGAGGCACATAGCCCCGAGGCTCAAGGGGCTAGAGGTGTCGGAGTTCCGCGCGCTGGCGGATGAGTTCGACAAGATCACGGTGGACGGACGGCGTCTTCACACCGCCATTCGCTATGGCGTGACCCAGGCCCTCCTGGATGCTGTAGCCAAAGCGAAGCACATCACCATGGCCGAGGTGATATGCTCCGAGTACGGCCTTCCGATAAACCTCTCGCCGGTCCCGATATTCGTCCAATCAGGCGATGACAGGTACATCAATGCCGACAAGGCCATTATCAAGCGCGCGCAGGTGCTGCCGCACGGTCTCATAAACAACGTCGAGACCAAGCTCGGCTCGAGGGGCGAGAAGCTCCGTTCCTATATCGAGTGGCTTCGCGATAGGGTAAGAAAGCTCGGCGGCGAGAACTACCGTCCCGTGCTCCACGTGGATGTGTATGGCACCATAGGGATAGCGTTCGAGAACAACCTCCCGAGGATAGTTGAGTACCTCAAGACCCTTGAGGAGGCGGCCGCGCCGCTCAAGCTCCGTATAGAGGGCCCGGTGGACGTGGAGAACAGGGAGGGCCAGATGAAGATCCTTGCGGAGCTTACCAGCATGACGCATGACAAGGGCGTGGGCGTGGAGATCGTGGCGGACGAGTGGTGTAATACTCTTGAGGATATCCGGGAGTTCGTGGATGCTCACGCTGCGGACATGGTGCAGATCAAAACCCCGGACCTAGGTGGCATCGAGAACATCGTCGAGGCGGTCCTTTACTGCAAGCGCAAAGGGGTCGGCGCGTATCTCGGCGGCACCTGCAACGAGACGGATAGGTCCGCCCAGGTGTGCGTCCACATCGGCATAGCCACCAGGCCCGACCAGATCCTCGCCAAGCCGGGCATGGGCGTCGACGAAGGCTTCATGATAGTCTACAATGAGATGCAGCGCACCCTGAGGCTCATAGAGGCCAGAATCAGGGCAAGGGTGAGGGAATGCGCGGCACCGGCACCGGCGGTCCCGGCCCCAGCCCCGAGCCCGGCCGCCCCGGTGGCCGTGGTGCACGTGGGGTAGACCGGTAGGCTCGCGGGGTGTTGAAAGGGGCAGCTTTTTGAGAGGGGGAGTATGGACAAGATGAGTCCGGCGAATCGAGACGAGATCACGGTTCTGTCGGTGGCAGGCATCCTTGGATATGGCTTTCCCGTGGAATCATTCAAGAACGCCGTGGACGGGGGAGTGGATTGCATAGCTTGTGATGCCGGCAGCACCGACCCGGGTCCGGCTTATCTCGGAATGGGGAAGTCGTTCACCACGAGGGCGGCAGTCAAACGCGACCTCAAACTCATGATCGAGGCCGGCGTTGAGAGGCGGGTGCCGGTGCTCGTGGGCTCCGCAGGTGGGTCGGGTGCCCGTCCTCATGTGGAGTGGAACCTCGACATAGTGGACGAGATCGCCCGGGAGCTTGGCAGGCGGCTGAGGGTGGCGGTGATCTGGGCCGACATTGACAAGGCTACGGTGAAGAAGGCCCTTGCGCAGGGGCGTGTGAGACCCCTCGGCCCGGTGCCACAGCTCACGGAAGAGGCCATCGACGCGACCACGCACATCGTGGCCCAGATGGGTGTCGAGCCCTTCATCAAGGCCTTGGAAGGCGAGCCCGATGTGGTCATCGCGGGGCGGTCCTACGACCCGTCGATGTTCGCGGTGATGGGGATCATGAGGGGATACGAGAAAGGTGTCGCCATGCACATGGGCAAGATCCTGGAGTGCGGGGCCATAGCGGCTGTGCCCGGCAGCGGGAGCGACTGCCTCGTCGGCCGGCTGGGCCCGGACTACTTCATCGTCGAGCCGCCCAACCCCAAGAGACGGTGCACCACGGTGTCGGTCGCAGGCCATACCCTGTACGAAAAGTCCGACCCCTATCGTCTCCCCGGTCCCGGCGGCATGATCGACCTTACCGAGTCCAGGTTTGAGCAGATAAGCGAGAGGGCCGTCAAGGTCACGGGCTCGAAGTACGTGCCGTCGCCCGTCAAGACATTGAAGCTTGAGGGCGCCCGGAAGGTGGGCTACAGGACCGTGTCGATCGCCGGCACCCGCGACCCGATCATGATAAGACAGATCGACTCGATAATCGAGGCGGTCAAGGAGGAGACACGGACGAAGCTCACGAGCGTTGCACCGGAGGACTACACCATTATCGTCCACGTGTACGGAAAGAACGGCGTTATGGGGAGCCTGGAGCCGGTGAAGGAGACCGCCTCCCATGAGCTGGGCATAGTCATAGAGGCGATCGCCCGCACCCAGGACGAGGCCGATGCCGTGTGCGGGTTCGCAAGGTCGACGATGCTCCACTACGGATACGAGGGCCGCAAGGCTACCGCGGGCAATCTCGCGTTCCTCTATTCGCCGTCGGACCTCAGGGGCGGGGAAGTGTACGAGTTCTCCATGAACCACCTCCTCGAGGTGGACGACCTTGGGGCGCCGTTCCCGATCGAGTTCAGAGAGATGGGGTGATGGGCTCTATGAGTGTGAAGCTGCCTGAAGTATGTGATGTCATCCGGAGCAAGAACTCCGGCCCCTTTGAGCTGACACTGGACATGATATTCTCGGATTTCGAGACCTATAGGCGGGCAAAGGCCGCGAGGCTCATAAACGAGGAGCTCATAGCCAAGCTCTACGGCATCACGCCCGAGAAGGTCCTTGGCGTCATCTACTTCGATCCCGCCAAGGCAATCAAGGCGACGATCGCACGTGCCCTTCCGTGTGGCTCCCCCGGGGACACCGACGTGTACGGCGCGCAGCAGCACGCGCCACTCCTGGACATTGACGTGCCGGACGAGATCGCGGGCGTAAGAAGCCAGCTATAGCTGGCATAACTGGACAGCGGGTGGACGGTCATGGAGATAACCCTCGATAGAGCCATTTACCACGCGCCCAGGGGCAAGAGGCGGCTGATGCACCTGGCGAGCCTGGTCGCCCAGAGGTACCTTTCTCCGACCGACAGGCTCATAGGCGTGATCGGCGACGCGGGAGCGGGAAAGTCGCTCCTGGTCAGGGGCATGTTCCCCGGGCTCGTGCTCACCAACGACGATGACGGGATATACGTCCGTCCCGCCCCCGTCCTGGAAGACGCCCGGCGCGGCAAGTTCGACAGCCACACGTACCATGTGGACGCCAGGCTTGAGTGCGCGTTTGCCCAGCCATGGCAGGTCGGAGAGGCGATACGGGCAGCCGTCACCGCTGGCAAGAGGGTTGTTGTGGAGCATTTCGACCTGGTATACCCCTCTGTGGGCTCCAACGCAGAGCTCCTCATCGGCATCGGGGATGAGGTCCTGGTCACACGCCCCTGGGTCTTTGGGCCCTACCCTCACGAGATAGCGGAGGTCGTGTATCGCTCGCTGAAGTACCGCAAGATGGCCCACAGCGCCGAGGACCTCACCGCCATCGTCTTCATGGACTTCGGCTACAAGCTGCCGGAGTTCCATTCCGACGTGTGGAAGGGCTATGTCATGGAATTCAGGGAGCGCCCCGACATAGACCTAGACGCCATCGAGGCAAGGGTCCGCGAGTACATCAGGCAGGATATCCCCATCGCCCAGGTGGACGATGAGCACATAAGGATGGGAGACCGCGTCATCAGTTGCTCGGGCCCGCGAATCCACGTGTCGTCAACCGGCCAGATCAAGGGCTTCAGGATGGAAAAGGAGATCATGTATGACCGCTTGGACGATCACTACCTCATCGCCGGCTTGGTAGGCGATGAGGACGGCGACGAGCATCCCGGGGCGAGCCGTCAGTGGGTGGGGGCGGGGGCATGAGCGAGCCCAGTCCCACCGGGACCGCCGCCCCCGCCCCGGTCGGACCGTTGCTAGAACTCGAGTCCGAACGCCGGGACCACCGACCCAGGGTAGGTCTTGTTGATGAACTCGGCCACCTGCGGGGAGGTGAGCGCCCGTGCGAGCTCCTTGAGGGCCGGGTTATCCTTGTCGCTCGTCCTTACGGCGAGCACGTTCACGTACGGGGACTGGCTGTCCTCGATGAACAGGGCATCCCTTGTGGGAACGAGCTTGGCCTCGAGCGCGAAATTGGAGTTGATGACCGCGAGGTCCAGGTCCTCGAGGGACCTTGGAAGCTGTGCCGCCTCCAGCTCAACTATCTGGAGGTTTTTCGGATTCGACGTGATGTCGAATTTGGTCGCGGTGATCCCGGCTTTGGGATCGAGCTTTATCAGGCCTGCCCGCTGCAAGAGCAGCAAGGCGCGCCCACCGTTCGTGGGGTCGTTCGGGATGCCGACCTTCGCCCTGTCCCTCAGGTCCTTTATATCCTTGATCTTCTTTGAGTACGCGCCCATGGGCTCTATGTGGACCTTCGCGATGTAGGTGATGGCTAGCCGCCTATCGCGGGCGAACTGCTCGAGGTAGGGGACGTGCTGGAAGAAGTTAGCATCGATATCGCCCTCAGCGAGCGCCAAGTTCGGGGTGACGTAGTCGGTGAACTCGACTATCTCAAGGGATATCCCCTTCGCCGCGAGCAGCGGCTTGACTTGCTCGAGGATCTCCGCGTGTGGCACGGGCGTTGCGCCCACCCTGAGCTTGATGGTGCTCGCGCCAGTGCCAGCACCTGCGCCTGCCGCGCCCGCGCCCGCGGCGCTGGCTCCGAGCGCACATGCGTAGGCCAGCGCGAGTGTAAGCGTGAGCATGAACAGAAATGCGAGACGCAGTGCGAGGGCAGGTTTGAAGCCCAGGTGCCTAGTGATGCGCCCGTTAGATTTGTTTGTACGCAAGTTGTTCGTGTGCGAGCTCGTCATGTGTATCAACCTCTCTCCTCATTTCGTCGAATCCTCAAGTTGGCTTTTCTCAAAGCCGGACCCGAGGAGCATCCGCGCCCACGAGCCGCGAGCGACGGGTGGATGGGCGGGCGCGTGTGGGTCCTCCTTCGGGACCCTTCTGCGAGCTGCGACCCCGCGGGTTCAAGCACGCAGCGCGGATTTGCGCACGGCCGGTGTCCGAACGGGCCGCCGCAACCTCGCGCTGCACTAGAGCGGGCGGGTCGCGCGCCGGGACGCCGGAGTTACCGTCCCGCTCGGACGCTCTGGCGTCCGGGTGGCCGGGCGCGGCACGCCGGGCCGGGCAGGGTGCTCTCACGAGATCTGGCCCGTAGTTCCGTCGTTCCTCGATATCTGACCGCACCTCCTTTCCTGGTGGTTATGGCCCGTCTTGTCCTCTCGTGCAATCATCGGCAGCTCCTCCCGAAAGCCGGGAGCGTTTTCGCACCCCCACTCAGCCCCTCCGGGCCCCGACCTTCCGGGCGATGGCTCCGCCGGCCATCTGCACGGCCTGGACGAGAAGCACGAGCACCACGACGGTGATGAGCATCACGTCTCCGCGGAAGCGCTGGTATCCGTACCGCACCGCCAGATCCCCCAGCCCACCGCCGCCAATGGCGCCAGCCATCGTGGAGTAGCCCACTAGGTTGATAGCGGTCAACGTCGCCCCGAGGATGAGAGAGGGCATCGCCTCGGGCAGGAGGACCTTCATGATGATCTCCCAGGGGGACGCGCCCATGGCCTGGGCGGCCTCGACCACGCCGCCATCCACCTCTTTGAGGGAGGTCTCGACCACCCGCGCAACGAACGGGACCGCCGCGACTGTGAGCGGCACGATCGCCGCGGTGGTGCCTATGGACGTGCCGGTGACGAGCCGCGTGAACGGCATGATCCCGACCATGAGGATGACGAACGGGATCGACCGCCCGACGTTTACAAGCGCTGAAAGGACCTGGTTCACGGGCGCGTTGGCCATTATGTGATTTCTCTCGGTAACCACGAGCGCGACCCCGAGCGGCAGGCCGATGACGATGGAAAGCGCTGCGGAGGCGCCTACCATGTAGAGGGTTTCACCGAGGCTGGCGAGAACCACGTTGAACAACAGCGTGCTAGACAAGTGACATCACTCCCATCCCCGTCCGTGTGCGCGAGAGCCCTCGGCCTCGCCCGAGGTGCAGGCGTCGGTCGGTTCGCCGGATGTCCACGTCTCACCGGAGAGCTCGCGACTGTCCTTGACCACCTCAACGCGGGCACCCGCATCGCCCAAGAACGCCAGCGCTGCGTCCATCCTCGCCGGCTCACCCGACAGCTCCACGAGCATGGTTCCAAACGGGACACCGCCGATGTGATCGATGTGAGCCGTGAGGATGTTCACGTCCACCCCGAAGTCACGGACGACCGACGAGATCACAGGGTTTCCCGTAGCCTTGCCGACGAACGAAAGCCGCACGACCCTCTTGCGAGGTGATTTCGTTGCCGCTGCAAGGATCTCAAGCGCCCAATCCGGAGGAGCGGCAAGGCGCGTCAGCCCCCAGACCAGGGCCTGCGTGGTCCTGTGCTTGGGCCGGGTGAACACGTCCAGCACCGGGCCGGCCTCGATCAGCCGCCCGCTCTCGATGACTGCCACAGACCCGCATATCTCTTTGACGGCGTTCATCTCATGGGTGATAAGAACGACGGTGATCCCGAGATCGGCGTTGATTCTCTTTAGGAGCCTCAGGATGGTCCTGGTGGTCTCGGGGTCCAGCGATGAGGTGGGCTCGTCGCAGAGCAGGACCTTCGGATCATTCGCGAGGGCCCGCGCTATCCCCACCCTCTGCTTCTGCCCACCGCTGAGCTCGCTGGGGTAGGCGTCCGCCTTGTCGTCCAGTCCCACCAGCCGGAGGAGTGAACGGACCTTTTCCGCTCTTTCGCGCCTCGGCGCGCGGGCGATCTCCAGCGGCAAGCTGACGTTTTCGAAGACGGTCCGCGATGATAGTAAGTTAAAATGCTGGAAGACCATGCCTATCTTCTTCCGCGCTTCGCGAAGCGCCCTGCCGCGCAGCGCGGTGAGCTCGACTCCGTCCACGAAGATGCGGCCTGAGTCGGGACTTTCAAGCATGTTAATGCACCGCACCAGGGTGCTCTTTCCGGCTCCTGACAGCCCGATGACTCCGTAGATTTCACCCCGTGGGATTGCGAGGCTCACGTTGTCCAGGGCCACGACGGTGGTGGGGCCCACCCTGAATGTCTTGCACACGGACTCCAGTTGAACCATCTGGGCATGTTCCTTTCATCGTCGCAAACGAGATGCGCGTCCAGTTCAGTTCGGTTCAGTTCAGTTCATGAGGAATCTCCGGCGGAAGGCCTCTCGTTGCAGAGCGCGAGTCTCTTCTCCGCGCCGGTTTCCCGCAATGAGAAGGGCCCTTTCCGCAGTGGGAAAGGGCCCAATATCATTTCGTCCTACTTCCCTCATCTGCCGGTTCAATCCGCTGGATTCACCCGCTGCCGGATTCACCCGCTGGACTTGGCACCTTTCCCGTAGCGCAGCCTACATAAGTCAGCCGCGACAGGGGAAGGTTGCCGGGTTTCATCGGGCCAGTCCCTCCACCTCTCTTGATAAGAGCAAGCATAAGCCGTCAGGCGCGGTCGATATTCGATTTTAGCTGCATGTTACCACGTGTGCCACTACGTGTCAATAGGCCCCGTTCTTTCCTTTTTCTTCACTTCTCTACATGCAAGACTCCTGTTATGACGGGGTCCTCGTGTGACAGGGTCCTCACATCCCAGGTCATCGAACGACCCGTCCGGCGCCCGTCCATGCCCCACCGACGTCCACGTTCTCGCGAGGGCAAGAAGGCCCGACGGGCCGCCTTCGCTTGATCTTGGCTTTGCCCCGCCCCGGTCCCAGCAGCGGCCGACCTACTTGACCCCGATGCCGCCCATGATGGTCCAGGCGTCTATGACGAGCTTCTTGCCTGTGCCGTTCGCACCCGGCCGGCTGTAGACACGGGAGGACACGATGCCAGCGCTCTCCTCACCCAGGAATGTGACGCCGCCCAGGACGGCGGTGCCCTGGCACTCTAACGCAAGGTCCGCGGGGACCCTGACGTCTATTCCGCCCATGATGGCCGTGAGGCTGAGGGTGGTGGTGCCATCCGGGATGTTCGCCTTGGTGAGGTCGAGGTTGATTCCGCCCATGAACGCGACGTAGCTGCCGTTCTCAAGGCTCCATCCAGGGGCCTTGCACTCGATGCCGCTCATGACCGCCCAGTGCGTGCCACCGGCGGCGAGCGGCCCGCGAATGAGGCTCCACCCAATGAGAATGATCAAGATCGGCCACAGAAGGCGCCAGATGATGTCAAGGTCGATACTGTACAGGCCGAGATTGCGACCGATCAGGCTGACTCCAAGGGCGACGAGGATCAGCCCGAAGACGACGGACACGCTCGGGAAGGCGTGTGACCGGCCGTGGCCATCTTGGCGTGGAGGAGATAGCGCGCAGTACATAGAATCTAGGCCCCAGACGATGAGCAAGAGGGGCCAGTACGTCGCTATGAGCTTGCCGATATCCGTGTTGACGATGCCGAGGTTGCGAAGAAGCCATACAGCACCGAGCGCGATTATGAGAAGGCCCAGCAGGACTGAATGAATCCGGGGGTGGCCCATGTCACCGACTCCCTTCTCGACGTTCTCCGCAAGCGGTCAGCCGGCGCTCCGCCCGGCTCCGCCGCACGCCGCCGCCCGGTCGAATCGGAGGCCGGGGAAGCTGGCAAGACAAGGGAGCCGTCGGCACAGCTGTCCTCGCGGGCCCTTATGATGATGGCATACTATACCGGAAGTTGTCAATCCTGCACCTTTGTGAATAGCAGTGCGCGGTCTTGGAGAGATCACCTGTTCTTGTCAGGCTCCTCGTGGCAAGCGCGAACTCATCGCCCTGGCCGGGGAACCTAGATGAAAGGCCCGGGGGCCGGGCGGCGCGGCGGGGGGCGGCGGGACGGACTTGGCCCCCCGTCCTCGGGAGCCCCTTCCGCGCGTCTGCATGCACCTTTGAGGAGGGGTGGAGCGTGGCTTCCTTGTGGAAAACTGTCTCGAATGGCAGACAACGTGCCGGTCGCGTGAAGAGCTTTCAGCGAGAAAGGGATTGCGTCATCTTCCACTGCGAGGGGGGCATCTTGCGCATTGCCGTGCTGCACAGCAACTCGGTGCGCGTGACCTTCAATCGCGACTACCGTTTCACGGGCAGGCGTTCCTTCGCGGTGGTGAACGCGTCCTCTTGCGAGGCCTTCACCGTCCAGGACACTGCCGTCGCGGTCGTGCTTCGCACCGCCGAGCTGGCCGTCGAGGTTGTCAAAGCGGACGCTAGGATAAGGATGTGCGATTCAGTCGGCCGCGTTGTGTGCGAGGACGCGGGCGACGGCCTGACCTGGGACCGCCACACCGTGATGTGTTCCAAGGCCATGGACGGTGAAACGCATTTCTACGGCCTGGGAGAAAAGACGGGCTTCCTGGACAAGCGGGGCAGGGAGTACCTCATGTGGAACACTGACGATCCACTGCACACGCCCACCAAGGACCCGCTTTACAAGTCCATCCCTTTGCTCCTGACTTTCAACGGGGAATGGGCTACCGGCACGCTCGTGGACTATGCCGGGAGGATCTGGTTCGATCTTGGCGTGGCGTCCGACGGAAGCTATAGCTTCAAGGTGGACGACCACGAACTGGACTACTACTTCATCTACGGCCCCGATCTGAAGCGGGTTCTCGGCACGTACACCGACCTCACAGGGAGAATGCCCCTGCCGCCCCTTTGGGCCCTCGGTTACCAGCAGTGCCGTTGGAGCTATTACCCGGAGGCCGTCGTGCGGGACCTGGCCGATACGTTCCGCGAAAAAGACATCCCCTGCGACGTCATCTACCTTGACATCGACTACATGGACGGTTACCGGGTCTTCACCTGGGACCGGGAGCGCTTCCCGGACCCCGAGCGCATGTTGGCCGACCTCGGCGCGCAGGGGTTCAAGGTCGTGACGATCGTGAACCCAGGTGTGAAGAGGGATCCGAATTACGGTGTGTACGTCGAAGGCGTGCAGAGGCACTTGTTTTGTCGATGGTTGACTGGCGAGGTCTACCACGGCCGTGTCTGGCCGGGTGAAGCCGCTTTCCCGGATTTCACGAAGAAGGAGGCTCGCAGGTGGTGGGCGGAGAAACACGACGCGCTGCTCGGCAAGGGAGTGGCAGGCATATGGAACGACATGAACGAACCCAGCGATTTCTCGTTGCCTCCCACGCCTTCCACGCAGAGGTCTACCGCGCAAGGATCTCCTGCCCAGGACCGCACGAAGGCCACCGTGCCGGACGAGTTGATGGCTGAGAACGATGGCGACCCGTGCACGTTCGGCCGCATCCATAATGCATACGCCCTGGAGATGTGCCGGAGCACGTGCGAGGCGTTCCGGTTGCTTAAGCCCGAAGCCCGCCCGTTCATCCTCACCAGGGCCGCCTATGCGGGCATACAGCGGTATGCGGCGGTCTGGACTGGCGACAATTGCAGCTGGTGGGAACATCTGGCGATGTCGCTTCCTTTGTGCATGAACATCGGCCTTTCAGGCGTGCCGTTCGTCGGAAGCGATGTCGGCGGGTTTCAGGGAAACGCCACGCCAGAGCTTTTCGTGCGGTGGATGCAACTCGGTGCTTTCACCCCATTCTTCAGGGCGCACTCCATGCACGACACGCGCCCTCACGAGCCTTGGGCGTGGGGACCCGAGGTGGAAGAGATCTGTCGCAGGTATATCAAACTTCGGTACGCGCTGCTTCCATACACCTACAATGAGTTCTACAAGGCGAGCCAGACCGGTCTGCCTGTCATGCGTCCGCTCGTCCTGGACTATCCCGATGACGAGCGAACGCACAACTTGAACACCGAGTTCTTGTGGGGTGAATCGTTCCTGGTCGCGCCCGTAACCGAGCCGGCGGCCGTCAAGCGATGCGTGTACTTGCCGGAGGGGACCTGGTTCGATTACTGGACCGACCGCAGGTACCCCGGCAAGACAGATTATCTCGTGGACGCGCCTCTCGATACCCTGCCTCTCTTCGTCAAGGCGGGCTCGGTGATTCCCTCTGTTGCCCCTGTAAACTACGTGGGTGAGGCGCGGGCAGAGACCATGCGTCTCGACGTGTACCTCGACGCATCTAGCGGCTCAGAGGCCCGGTACACCCTCTATGAAGATGACGGCCTCACCCGCAGGCACGAGGATGGGGAATACAGCCTCACCGAGTTCCGTTGCAGCGCCACGGAGAAAGAGATCGTTTTTCAAATCACTCCCGTAGTATCGGAATACCGCAGCGGCAGGAAAAGCTATCGCCTCCGTTTCCACGGCGCTCCACCGGAGGTCGGCGTGCCGGGGGGCAGGGCATGTCTGGGAAAGGCCCGGCGCGCCAGCGCGGGGGCGGGCGAGGAGGGCGGGCTTGAGCGTGCGGCCGACGGAAGAGCCGATGCGGGGTCGCCGCCAGAACGTGAGGTCATCGAGATAGACATCCCGGACGAGGCACGGCCCGTACGCGTAGTCGTCGACAGGACCGGGTGGAGGGTCGAGCCCGGCGAGGCGGAACGGGGAGGGGATTGATGTACAACGGAGGCTCACCAGCGCGGAGTTGTATGGGACCTTTATCCCTCCGCAGCCCTTCGCGTCCCGGGGAGCAAGTGGACCGAAAGACCGGGAGGTCAGGCTATATCCTCATGCGCCGTCAGAAGATCTCGCCCTGCCCGCGCGTGAGAGCCATGTAGGCCACGCGGGTCTTCTCCACGTAGCTCCCGCTCCTATCAAGGACCAGCCCCCTGCCAATGGCGGTCGCCACATCCCAGTCCGCTCTGTCAGAGGCTTGCCTCTCGAGCACCTGCAGCAAGTCCGCCGCTCCCTGAGGCGGGCTGCTCCTGCCGTCCAGGACTAGGTGAAGCTCGACCGGCGTAACCCCGTGGGCGCGCGCGGCCTCCAGCACGGCAACTCCTTCATTGATGTTCCCGTGGGAGCTCTTTTCCGACAACATCATGATGATATGGACTCTACCTCCAAAGGCCGACGCTCTCTTGAACCCGCATATGAGCGCAGGGTTGTCCAAGAAGTTGCCAGACTCGACTGCTTTGGCTATCCTCAGTTCATCCTGGGGGATCGTTCTGCCGGCGCCGATGGTGAGATGCCCCGTCTCAGAGTTTCCCGGACGTCCCTCCGGGAGCCCGACGGCCAGCCCGGCAGCCAAGAGTGTGGTATAGGGACATCCTTTCCTTATCCTGTCCATGGTGGGCGTTCTTGCGGCGGCGATAGGATTCGCGGATGGGTCTGCTTTTCCCACACCCCATCCGTCAAGCACCACCAGCGCGCACTTGCGTGGGGCGTTACTTCCACCGCTCACGAAAAGCGGCCTTCCCGTCATCTCGCCTGGCACTCTCAGCCCGAGCAACTCGAGGACTGTTGGAGCGACGTCGGCGAGAGACGCGTCACATGCGACCGTGCTCGCCCGAAACTGCCCCTCACGAGGTGGCACAATGGCGAACGGCACCCGGGCAGTGGTGTGTCCCAGGCTGGGGCTGCCATCTTCATTTCGGAATTGCTCCAGAAGGCCGTGGTCTGCAGTTACAACCACCGTGTACCCCGTTTCTGCTGCAGCGCTGCATATGGCACCGAGTGCTCTGTCAACCGCTTCCGCGCATTTGACGTTCGCATTCCAGTCATCTAGGTGCCCGATCATATCCCCTGCTGCAAGGTTCGCGAGAATGAAGCTAAACCTGCCATCCCGCATCGCATCGGCCACTGCTTGCGAGACTTCCCAGGTGCTTGTTTCCGGAGTGTTGGTGAGCTGAGAAGAAGGGGGGCTCGGTACCACCATTCGCTCCTCACCAGGGAACGGCTCGGCCCTTCGCCCGTTGAAGAAGAAGCCTACATGAGCGGACTTCTCGGACTCTGCCACCCGGAGCTGTGAGAGGCCAGCCCGGCTTATGACCTCCCCTAGAGTCATTTCGGGGCGCAAAAGGGGGAAGACAGTGGGAAGGTGCGAGAAGCGCTCATGATACTGAACGAATGGTATGAAAGCGAGATTTGGCATACGCTCCACCGCAAACTTGTCGAAAGAAGGGTCGGTGAAAGCGTCAGTAAGCTGGGCCTCTCGGTCTCCCCGCCTACAGCAGAACACTACGCAGTCTCCATCGCGTATTCGTCCGACGGGGACGCCGCCCTGCCCCCGCACCAGCGGGTTCATCCAATAGTCTACAGCACCTGCTTCGTAGCGTCTCCTAAGAGCTTTGGCCAACAGCTCCGTGGTCTTCATGGTGCGTTCCTCCTTCGCCGGGAAAGTCATGGGAAAAGAACACCTCTTTGCACTGCGAGTCTTGCGCCCTCGCCCGGCTCGAATCTGTTGTCAGCGCTGGTCTGAACACGCAGGACGTCGTCGCCAAGTCTGACCCTGTAGTCGACAACATTTCCAAGGAAGACGGCTACGTCAACCTGACACTCGACACCTTCCTCTCGGTTCAAGAGCAAGTCCTCCGGTCTCACGGCAAAGCTGTAAGTACCGCGACCCACCTCGGGGCTGTTGATCCTCACCACCGAGCCGTTGCGAAGGCGCAGGGTGGCGAGGCCGTCTCGCCACTCTAGGACCTCGCATGGCAGGAAATTCATTGTGCCTATGAAGTCCGCGACGAACTTGTCGGCAGGAGATTTGTAGATCTCATAGGGCGTTCCCTCCTGGACAATCATGCCGGAATTCATTACTGCTACCCTGTCGGACATAGCCATGGCTTCTACTTGGTCGTGCGTCACGTATAGGATGGCTATTCCCGTCTTCCGTTGAAGATCTTTCAGCTCGAACCTCATCTGTTCACGCAACTTGGCATCAAGGTTTGAAAGCGGCTCGTCCAGCAGCATGACCTCAGGGTCCATGGCAAGCGCCCGCCCGAGTGCCACCCTTTGCTGTTGGCCACCGGACAGTTCCGCGGGGTATCTCTTCTCAAGGCCAGAGAGCTTCAGGAGGTCTACGATGTTCGACAACGTTGACCGGATTCTCGCCTTTGAAGCCCGCGCTATTTTGAGGGGATAGACTATGTTCTGCTCCACTGTCATGTGCGGCCATACCGCATAGTTTTGGAAGACCATCCCTATACCACGGCGTTCAGGGGGCACCATGACACCCTTTTCAACCGACGAGACAAGGCGTCCACCCACATAGACCTCACCGAACGTCGGTTGCTCAAGCCCGGCGATACACCGAAGCGTCGTAGTCTTCCCGCAGCCCGACGGGCCGAGGAGGGAAAAGAACTCGTTCTTGCGTACCGTGAAGGTCACGCCGTCCACAGCGGCATAAGAGCCGAATCTCTTCGTAAGCTTCAGCACTCGTATTCCTTCGAGCCGATCTGCCAATCTAGCGCCACCTCCGCTTAGAATCCGATTTCACCCCGCGACAGTCTGCGGACCAGGGCGTTACCAGCAAAAATGATCAAAAGGACAACTGTTGAGAGCGCAGCCGCTATCTGGCTATAACCGGCGTCTTGCATATTGTAGATCGCGACACCAAGCGTCTCTGCTCCCTGCGACCAAAGGAGCACAGACATGGTAAGTTCACGAAAGGCAGGCATGAATACCAGGACCCAGCCGGATACAAGTCCGGGCTTAATCAGTGGTAGGACTATATCGCGCACCGTGTCGCTCCATCTCGCCCCCGACATCCTTGCGGCCTCTTCCAGCGATATGTGCACCTGCTGGAGGGTGGCGTTGGTCGTGCGGATGGAGAAGGGCATGTAAGTAACCAGATAGGCAGCGAGTAACACCCAGATTGTGCCGTAAAGGACAACAGGCGGACGCGACCAGGCCAATATCATCGCTATGGCGATCATTGTGTGCGGGACCGCATATGGGATGGTCCCAAGAAAGTCTAGCACACGAGCCGCAGCAAACTTGGCTCTGATACACATGTATGAGACGAAGGCCCCTGCTGTCATAGTGATGGTCGCGGTGCAAACACCAAGGAAAAGGCTATTCCTGAAGGCGCGCGCTGCAATCGGAATGCGCAAAACGTACTTGTAATGGTCTAGAGTCATGCTCTTGAAAGTCAGCGGAGCACCCCAGTATTTGATGAACGACGTTAGGATCATCGAAGCTATCGGTACGACGCCAGCGAAAAGAGCTGCAGCGATCACCACGACGAATAGAGGTACCCTTGCAGGGCCCAACCTCATTGTCTGCGGTCGCACACTCTTACCTGAGATTACGGCATACCTGTGCTGCTTCCGCTCAAGTCTTCGCTGGAGTATAAGTGCAACACCTGAAACGAGGGCCAGTATAACAGACATGGCAGCTGCCACGGGCATGTCCGGTATGGACAGTGCTGAGTATATCTTTGTGGTAAGAACGAAGAATCTCGCCCGAAACCCGAGAAGCGCTGGGATGCCGAAGTTGCATATGGAGCCGACGAACGCGAGAAGCCCTCCCGCGGCGATGGCGGGAGTGACTAGGGGGAGTGTAACGTCGAGAAGGGTCCTGAATGGGCTTGCTCCCGACATTCGTGCGGCTTCCTCAAGCGATGTGTCTATCCGACCTAGAGCGCCACTCACCGTAATGAACACCACGGGAAGCTGGTATATCGAAAGGACGAGGACAACTCCTGAAGGGCTATACACGTTCCATGGTGCCGAGCCGGCGCCCGTGGCGCTCATGTAAAGCTTCGTCACGTAGCCCGCGGGCCCGAACAGCTGAGCCCAGGCGATCGCACCTATGAACGGCGGTATTCCATAGGGCAGCAATAACAGCAAACGGAGGAACGACTTCGCCGGGATGTCGGTCCTGACCACCAGCATCGCCAGGAGGGCTCCCGCCGCGACACACATGATCGTGCTGAGCACAGACACCCACACGGAATTCCACAACGCCTTCAGGTTCGCGGCGTCGCTGAATACCCGAGCATAGTGCGCCAAGCTCAGGCCCGAATCTGAGCTGAAGCTCTTCGCGATCACAAGGGACAATGGGTAGATGATCACAACTGCGAAAAAGAGGCCGATCGCGGCTGTGATCGCGTACCTCGCGTCAAAGGAGCCTCGAACTACGCTGTTCAAACGTACCCTCCTCTCTCCTGTCCGTGTGCATGATGGCGCGTCCGCGGCCGAACGTTCTGACAGGGGCACACACGGGGGCGCACTTGATTGTACATGTCCCCGTGCGTGCCTCCCATGCGGGCGCCATTCGCTACTTGAGCATCAGTTTCTCAAACGTTTCCCTTATCTCCGAGGTGTGATCCGCTGCCCACTCGTACGGGATCGGCATGACCTTGATTCGGTCGGGCGTAGGCATGCCGGGCGGGGGCGCTACGTCGGGCCTCACAGGCATGACGCCGTCGCGTACCATGAACTCCTGTCCCGTTTTGGACAGTGCGAAGTCGATGAACGCTTTTGCGGCGGCGAGGTTCTTAGTGCCGGATATTATGGCAACCGGGCTTGGGATGGAGACAGTGCCGTCTTCCGGCCATACTACGTCAACGGGCGCCCCCGCTTTCTTGAGTTCGTAGACCATGTAATCCAGGACCATACACGCAGCGAACTCACCGGCTCCAAGCCCGCGCGAGACGTCTGAGTTCCCCCGCAGCACTTGCACCCCGTTCTTCCGCGCCTGCTCGAGCCAGCCCCAGCCCCCATACTTGTTCACGAAAGCTGCGGTCACCATGAAGTTCGAACCGGAGTAAAGCGGGTTGGCCATAGCAGCCTTCGGGCCCATGGCAAGCAGGTCGTTCCACGTCCGTGGAACTGAGTCCGGCTTGACGAGAGAGGTATTGATTCCGATCACCATGTTGATCAGCCGGGCGGCGGTGAAATAGCCATCAGGATCCCTGAGCTCGGCAGGTACCTTGGCCGCCTCGGGAGACTTGTATGGGTATAAGAGTCCCTTGGCCTTAAAGGAGTGGTAGCTGGCTGCGTCAGCGAGCCACACCACGTCAGCCTTGACGCCGCCTGCCTCGTTCTCCGCCCAGATCTTGTTCACTACATCCGTACTGCCTGCCCGAAACACTTCGACCTTGATGTCTTTGTTCGTGCGCGTGAATTCGTCTACGAACTTGGTTGCGAGCTCAAGCGGAACTGAGGTGTAGAGCAGGAGTCTCGACTGAGCTGATACCTGTGTCGCAATGGAGAGGAGAACCACCAGAGCCAGAAGACAGGTCACAGTCCTATGCATTGCCGAAACGCCTCCTTAGTTTTGAATCGGTTACCTCTCACAAGACCTATCGCTTTCGATTGCTTGACGCGCGTCGTGCCAGAGAGAGCACCTCTTCGTCCAAACGCTCGGAGGGATCCAACGGTACCGGCTCGTTGTCCATGTAGACGACTCTGCAACCCTTTTCGATTCCCCAGGCCGTGACAACATCCACCGCGGCTGCCTTGAGCTCTGTGACCACCACCTCCGGTGCTAGCCTCTCAAACGAGGCGAGATCTCCTCTAAGAAGAGGCCTGTTCGAAAGATGACAGCTAATTCCCGCTATGTAGCACCCGTAATTCGCTTCAAGGTGTTCGGCCACCGTTCTGGCCATGGACGGCGGAGTCGTGAGAGTAAGCACAATCTTCTTGCCTGAGATCTCACCCAGAGGACGGGGCCGGAAGACAGTCCTGATTACCCTAGCTTCTGGGTTAAGCTTGGAGATTGTGTCCGCCATCTCCGTCACCTTGGTCTGGTCAGCTATGGGGCTTTCGCACATCGTGAGGATTATCAGGTCTGAAGTGAGTACCCTGTACGGGCCCAGGTAGGATGACAGGTATTCGCGAGGCTGATTCGCGCCGACAACGAGGATTCTAGCGTCTGTGTGCACTGACGGGATGGTGGACCCGCTTCCCTCAAAGACTACTATGTCGGCGTCCACTGTCTCGGCGAGCCTTGCTCCCTTCTCCACATTCGAGGTGAATGTCTGCCCTGACATTCCTCCGCCGCACCTTCGACAGCCTATGGTCGTGACTCGAGAGGTCAGCGCATCTTCGAAATGGTCCGAGGAGGCATGGCGGCCCTGCTTTGCTACAGAAAGCAGGTACTCTGGGGTTATCTCGATCTCCGCACCTCGGATGAGCTCGGGCTCTGCAGGCCCTCCCCGGCCCATAGTGACAATCACAGGCCGGAATTCTCTTGAAAGAGTTCGTGCCACGAATCCTCCAACGGCTGTCTTACCTATCCGCTTGCCTGTGCCCACCACAGAGATGGACGGGCGGGAGACGCGCGCCGCCTCCCTGGGCGGAGCAAACCTGAAGTCCGCGCCTTCGTACACCACCCCTCGTGCAAGAACAGTGCTGGCTATGGCGAAACGCTCCCGGTAACCTACAACAGGCTCGTCGCTCAGGTCCACGATTTCATCGGGCCGGTACGTGTCTATGGCCTCGCATATTGCCTGAAGGTAATCGGGTTTCTTGATGACTGGCACTCCCAGCTTCGCCAGATCGGCATCTGAGCCGATCTTCTCGGTCCCCCCGATGAATACCGCTGCCACGATGTCGCGGTCCACCCCGAGCTCTGCGAGCGCATCGTGAGTGACCGCTGGGTAGTGCTCCCCGTCTGTCAAGACCACGGTTTTCGGCTTGGTCATGCTGCTACCTCCTTATTTGCAGGCGGATTACAGAACTAGAAGGATGAAGCGTTCGTCACCGCTTCCTTCACGGACCGCATGTTGGTAAGATCAATGTAGGTCTTGCACATATCACCTCGTATGAGAGACTTGGCGTACAGCACCGGCCGTGGGCCGTCAGCATACGATATTCGGTCGTTCAGGAGAGCAAGTGCACCCATGGGTTGTTCAAGAAGCTCTGCTTCGAGCGAATCCAGGAAAACCGGTCTGAAGGTTTCATCGCTTCTCTTGAGAACAATGCCGTATGTTGAAGCGAGTATCCTGAAAAGCGACTGTGAGAGGTCAGACTTCTCGAGCTCAGGCGCCGTGTCTGTCGAGATGAACGTGGTTTCTACGAGCATTGGGCGTTGGTCGACTCGTTTGAGTCGGCGCACACGCAAGATGTCGGCACCCTCTTTGACGGCAAGGTACGACCCCACGAGTTTCGATGCCTTAACGTGGTCCACTGAAAGCACCTCTGCCGCGAAGTGGTGCCCAAGCGCCCGGATACGGGACGCAAGTCTCATTTCGTCCGTAATGTAGGTAGTCTCCTTGTACTCCATGGGAAACTGCGGGCATGCCACGAACGTGCCCTTGCCCTGCAAGCAATAAAGCAACCCTTCGTGGACAAGCTCGGATATCGCCTGCTTTGCGGTGGTTGTGCTGATTCCATACGTGGCGCACAGCTCGCGGACTGACGGGATGCAAGTGTGCGGCCTCCATTCGCCCGAAGTTATCTTCTCTTTGATTGCCTCTTTGAGCTGGTAGTAAAGTGGAACAAAGCTCTCTTTTTGAAGCATAGCGCCCTCCTGCATACCTTTGAGTCGTGCTCCTGAGTGACCACGAACGTTCGTCGACCTGGTCCAACTAAGGACTTGTTGTAAAGGGTGTCCGCCTCGGCGCTCGCAGCGTAGTGCCTGCTAAACGGCACTGTACGTGTACACACATTCACGTGTCAACACACATATTCTCCGTCTTTACCCGAAATCCTTCTTCGGTTGTGGGGAATTCACCGGGTGTGGCGCGGCAGGTACCGGCTACCGATCTTGACATGTCTGGGTGTGGCACCATAGGTTTTGTCTCGTCGTTTGACGGCGCTAAGGTTACCTGAATCTCAGCAATGTCGCGGGTGTCGTGCAGAAATGCTCCGGGCCCTTGGTAGGTGGCGGCGATCACGAGAGAGGTGTGGAAATCCGGCGAGCGGATTGCCGGACCGGGTTCTGGTGAAGTGGGCCCCGTTTGGTCGTCGTCAATTACAACAGGGGTAGACTGACAATTGCTGCCAATGGGGTAAGGATTATCGCATCCTCCCATGGCTGCTCGAACGGATATCCATGGGTGCCAGGTAACGCGCGACCAATGTGAAGAGAATCTCTTTGTACATCCCTTCAAGTATGAAGGAATTCTCCCTTGCATGTCGAAAAACTTCCATGCGGCGGGCAAAAGCGTGAAGGTTCCCTACCTGCTCTACAGGTGTAGGTCCAACAGATGCCTGCGACATGCGTCATGCATCTGGCGGCGGCATTCGGCGCAGCGAGCGGAGGTGCTTCAACTTTGTCGAAAGTGCTGGAGCACGTAAACCCAGTCGAAAACGTTATGCCTTCTGGGGGCTGCCTTCCGAAGCTTAGAAAGATGTTTGGAACGCTCCGTCCATCAGAGAAGAAGGTTGCATCCTACATCCTCAATAACGCGGCGCAGGTTATCTACCAGTCCATCACCGAGCTTTCCGCTAACTCGGGTGCTAGTGATGCCACAGTGATACGTTTGTGCAACCGCCTGGGCTACAGCGGTTATCAAGAGCTCAAGATCGCGCTTGCTAGGGAGCTCGTATCCCCAAGCAAGAACATTCACGAAGATATCGGCCCCGGCGATGATCTGGCAACGGCTGTCAGGAAGGCCTTTCAAGCGAACGCCCAGGCGATCAACGATACGCTAGACCTCCTTAACATGGAGTCCCTGGCGAAGGCGGTCGACGCTGTCGCTGCTGCCCGGCAAGTGTACCTCTACGGAGTTGGCACCTCCGCCTTGGCGGCTCAGGACGCGTACTACAAGTTGGTAAGAGTCGGGATCCCGGCTAACTTCTTCGCGGACCCTCATATGCAGGCTATTTCCACCGTCCTCACGGGAGATAAAGACGTGGCCATCGGCTTCTCGCACTCGGGGAGCACGAAGGATGTTGTGGACGCGCTGTCACTTGCCAAGGCGCAAGGCGCTCGCGTCATTTGCATAACCAACCGCGGAAGGTCTCCGGCGGCAAAGCTTGCAGACATCCTTCTGCTCACCGCATCGGAGGAGACACCCTTCGGCAGCGGCGGCATGCCGTCCATGATGGCACAGCTCAGCGTCGTAGACGCTTTGTTTGTTGGAGTTGCTCTTAAGATCTACGACCGCGCGGTCCGGTTCATCGAGCGGACCGGCGAAGCGGTAAAGGGAAAGAAGTACTGAATGCTTTACGTCGGCGCAGCCAAAACGGAGATAACTCCTGCTCCCCGGATCCCGATGGCAGGCTATCGAGCACGGGTTGGAGTGGCCAAAGGCGTCCACGACCCTCTGTTTGCGCGGGCGGTCACGCTTGACGATGGCGGGCGCGGGCTTGTGTTGGTCGCTCTAGACTTGTTGGCGGCGGGCGAGGACCTCGTCGCCGCCATAAGGCGGGAGACTATGTCGCGCCTTCGCGGAATGCCCGCAGGAGGCGCAGATGTGATCGTTTGCGCCACGCACACGCACGCGGGGCCGGCCGGGATTCTCTCCAATTCCGAAAACCACGACCGCGAGCTCGTGGGCGCGATCGTGTGCAAGGCCGCAGAGGCTGCGGCTGTCGCCTGGGAGACTCGCCGCCTAGGGCGCATCGGATTCGGCTCGTGCAGGATTCAAGGGGTCGCGTGCAACAGGGCAGATTCATCGTCCAGCTTCGACCCACTATTGAGGCTGATGAAGCTCGAGGACGTGAGCGGGAGCCCCATTGCGTGCGTCATCAATTACGGGTGCCATCCGACGGTCCTGGGTCCGGAGAACCTTCTCTTCTCTCGTGATTGGCCTGGGTACACCCAAGACATGATGGAGGCCTCACGCGACCCCATAGGCATGGTGTTGTTTCTCAACGGTGCGTCTGCCGACGTGAGCACTCGCTACACGAGACGCGCCTCGAGTTTTGACGAAGCACAGCGGCTCGGCCGGATCGTGGCCGACGGCGCGCTTGGTGCCGCCCGCCAGATCGAGTACGTACCGACGCATGAGATACGCGTGCTGCGCAAGAGGGTCACGCTACCTCGTAAACCGCCCGTATCGCCCGAATCCGCTTCTCAGGCTCTCAGAGAAGCCGAGGAGGAACTGGCGGAACTCAAGGCGAGGGCTGACGCGTCGCCTGCCGAGGTGAGGCGCGCGGAATCGGCCGTGCTGGCGTGGCAGATAGTCGTGGAGAGAAGCCGGGACCCTAGGAGGAAGAAAGAAGGGCTTGAGGCATCCGAGCCCGTGGCTCGTCCGGACCCCGTGGTTCCCGTGAGCCCTGCAAACTTTGCTGAGCGCGAAGGCGTCAAGCTCGTCGAAAGCGCGTGTGAGGGCCTTACATGCGAGGTGTGTGTGCTGGATCTGGAGTCTGCCATTATGGCTTTTGTCCCCGGGGAGGCGACCGCACGAACAGGAAGCCGCGTAACGCAGAGGATCGCCGAGATCAGAGGGCTTGCGACAGACCGGGTCTGGCTGATAGGCTACGCCAACGGCCATCTCGGGTACATTGCGGACACCGACGAGGCGCGGGGGGCCGACCCTTCTTCATACGAAGCGCTGATGAGCCGCGTCACGCCTGAGGCAGCGCGCTTGATCGAAGAAGAGATCGCGAATCTGGTGGTGAAGGGGATGTCGGATAGGTGTTAGGCAAGAGATACTTCGAAGGCATCCGTGAACTCCTGGACGCAGTGGAGAAAACGCAGTTTGAGGCGATATGCAAGGCTGCGGATGCTGTGGCCGAGTCGATCAGCAGGGGCAAGACATTTCACCTCTTCGGCACAGGTCATTCGCACATGATGGCTGAAGAGGCCTTTTGTCGGGCCGGAGGGCTCGTGCCGGTCAATGCGATCCTGGAACCCGCGTTAATGCTGCACGAAGGACCTTTTAAGGCGACTGCGATGGAGCGCCTCGAGGGTTACGCAGAGATCATCGTTGAACACGCGGGTATCGAAGAGGGCGACACGGTCATGGTGATCTCCAACTCCGGGAGAAACGTCGTGCCTGTGGAAGTGGCGCTTACCTCGAAGGGCCGCGGTGCACTGGTTATCGCCCTCACGTCGCTGGCTCACTCGAGCAAGGTTGCGTCGCGCCACAGCAGCGGTAAGCGGCTATTCGAGGTCGCCGACATAGTCATAGACAACTGCGGGGTGTTCGGGGACGCCATCCTTGAGGTGGGTGGGCTCTCGACCAAGGTAAGTCCCACATCAACTGTCACAGGAGCCGCGATCATCAACACACTTGTCGCGGAAGTCGTGGAGAGGCTGCTTCGGGCGGGGATAAAGCCGCCTGTCTTCATAAGCTCCAACGTGGAGGGCGGAGACGAGCACAACCAGCAATGGGAGCCGAGGTTTGCGGGTGGATACGGGACCAGAAGGTGAGGACCAGGCATGGATCAGCGCTCGGCCCGCGTGGGGCCGAGCGGGAAGGTGCGGCAACGACCAACGACAGGTGAGGGCTGAGGACATTGACTGGTGCAGGCAGTACTGGCCAGGCCAGTATTCATAGGACATGCTCCATTTTGGTGGATTCCCCCGAGCGGAAGCGCTCCGCAGCCGTCCGAGATCTCAAGGATTTCCTGCGGATGGTCTTCGGGGTGGATATCCCTGTAGCGCTTGACAGGCCTGACCGCCGCCAAGGTGCGTCCGTCGAGAGAGGCGAGGGAGATATAATCTCGCTGGCTTTGAATCCTGAGGCGCTCGGGCAGGCGTCGGAGGAAGGCTACCGTTTGACCGTCTCACCGGGGGGCGAGGGGCCGCACGTCGAGGCCAGGCTCGTTGCAGCGTCGCCAGCCGGCCTGCTCTACGGCGTCCAGGAACTGAAGATGCGGTCAAGGTTCGAAAACGGTGTGCTTGAGGTCCCGGTGCTCGACATCTCGTCCTCTCCTGCCATGGCTGTGCGCGGGATAAAAGGACTGCGGTGGAACCCATCGGATTACCTATCGATCATAGATTTCCTGCCTGCGTGTCGGTTCAATTTCCTGATGATGTGCTACGGAATGGTGCCAGAGCACTGCCGCGAGTGGCGGATGCCGTATTCAGACGAACATCTGCAGGCGATTTCAGAAATAGTGCAGCGCTGCAATGAGAGGTACATTCGTGTATGCGTTGCTGTCAATCCTTCCCTTCGAAGTGAGCCTCCAATATGTTACTCAAGCGAACAGGACCTGGCGCTTCTTGTTGCGAAATTCCGGGCTTCATACGACCTCGGGGTGAGGACCTTCGCGCTTGCCCTTGATGACATCAACTTCGAGATGACACACCCGGAGGACAGGCGCGCATATGCGGGGCTGGGCCACGCGCATGTAGATCTCGTAAGGCGCCTCGACGATGCGTTGAGGAGTCTCGACTCTGAGAACAAGCTCATATTCTGTCCGACTACGTATTTCACCCGCTATGCACTTGAAAGGAAGGATTACACAGAAGCATTGGTGCACGGTCTGCCAGAGGATGTAGATGTCTTTTGGACGGGCCCCGAGTGGAATTCAACGATCGTCACCGGGGAAGATGCCCGGTTCTTCTCCTCCTTGGTGGGCAGAAAGCCGTTTCTGTGGCTGAACTACCCGGTGAATGACTACCTCGCGCCGTACCCCTGGCGTTTGTTGCTCGAGCCCGTGAGGCTATCATGCACGGAGCTGCCCCGTTGGATCGAGGGTCTTGTGTCTAACCCGATGCGGCAGGTGGAGGCGTCCAAGATTCCTCTGTGGACCATCGGAAAGTACTGTTGGGACCCTGCCTCGTACCGACCTGAAGCGGCGCTGCAAGAGGCAGTTGCAGTCGTCGCGGGGGCTGAGGCACGGGAGCCGCTCAAGTTGCTGGTCGAGGCCTACACGAGGTACTATGACGCGCTTAGAGATACCCGCGACTATGCTTGCGATGTGGCGGCGAACCCCAGCTCACAGCGAGCTTCCGAGGACCTTCTCATGGCCGCAGGAATCATAAGAACCCTCATTCCTGTCGTCAAGAGGCTACTGCAGAACGAGCGCCTTGCCTCGGAGCTGGAAGAGGGCTTCAACAGGTTCTTGGCGTTCTGCGAGGCGTACAACGCCTGGCGCTACGGGCGCTGCGGGTGCGGACTGCGTCCTTCAGAAGCGGCAACGCAAGGGTACGATACCTCCGACGCGCGTGCCCTGGACGCCATGAAAAGGTTCCTTCGCACGGCAGATCTCGCATGGTGCGACTGGGATGACAGCACGCTTTCGGACGCCGCGTGGTACCTGCAAGAGATCGAGGCCATGGTTAGACAGACTGAGTCTTCCGTTAACTTGCGCCAAGTGCCAGGAGATGGGGGGTGATCACGGGATCGGACGGATGGGACGGACTCGGGTGACTCAGGCGAGGTAGGCGAGGTTAGGAAAGGTAGGAGACGGGTCTTTTGGTGTGCTGTTCTTGCCGGGACCTAATCATGAATACGAGGAGGTAAATAGGAGATGCCTCGGTTTTCGAGAGTACTAAAGCGATTTGCCTTGGTCTCCGTTGCGTGTCTCGCGATCATGCTGATAGCTGTTCCGCTAGCGAGCGCTGCCAAGAAGGTTACCATCACTTTCTGGCAGGCTGGTGGTACCCCTGAGACCAGTGCACTTGTGCGCCAGCTAATCGACGAGTTTGAAGCTGCGAATCCGGACATACAGGTAAATTTCCAGGCGATCCCGTGGGCTGAAGACCCCCACACCAAGTTCCAAGCTGCCATAGTAGGGGGCACCATCGCGGACGTGTTCACCGTTGGTGATCCCTTCGAGCATGTGCTGGCAGCGGCGGGCGCGCTGGAACCTCTTGACGCATATATACCGCAGGCGGTGAAAAACGACTTTTACCCGCAGTTCATTGAGAGATGCACGTATAACGGAAAGCTGTATGCCCTCCCGTGGTTTGGCACTGTGCGCGCGATGTTCTATCGGAAGGACCTCTTGGCGGCCGCTGGCGTCCCTGAGCCGACGACCAGCTGGACGTGGGAAGAGTTCTTGACATATGCCAAAAAGCTGACACGCGACCTCAACGGCGACGGGGTGATCGATCAGTACGGGTTCGGGACCTCCGGGCGCTACGTTTCCCAGTACCAGCCGTTCGTGCGTCAGAATGGCGTCGACTTCGTTGACGAAGAGCGGAACGTGGCCACTGCGAACAATCCTGCTGTGATCGAGGCCATGCAGTTCTACGTGGACCTCATCAGAACGCACAAGGTTACACCACCCGGCATAACCACGATAAACCTGCAAGAGATCCAGAAGATGTTCGCCGAAGGCAAGGTGGCCCTCTTCTTCGACGGCGAGGACACTGCCGCCACCTTCTCCAAGGAGCCTGCGCTTGCAGGGAAGTTCGGGATCGGCTTGCTGCCGCACAAGAAAGGGCACGCGGCTTATGCAGGAGCTGACGTGCTCGTTATGTCGAAGCAGTCCAAAAACAAAGAAGCCGCGTGGAAGTTCATCGAGTTCTTCCTCTCGCCGAAGTGGATGGCTGAGTATTGCAAGCTCTCCGGATTCTCACCGGCGAGGAAGTCTCTCGTGGGTCACGAGTACTTCAAGGATCCCATCAAGCAGGCGTTTGCCAAGCAGCTTGAGGTGGGCGGGTATTTCTACTTCAAGCATCCCAAAGCTTCGAGCTTCTCAAGCGCGATACGCGCAGAGGTTCAAGAGGCGATGGAAGGCAAGAAGACGGTAAAACAGGCCATGGATGACCTCCAGAAGAAGCTGGAAGAGATACTGAAACAGCCCTGAGATTCGATAGGCTCGAATAACCGTTGGTGTGTGGAGCCTCCGCCGGGCTTGGGCCCGGCGGAGGCGGTAGCCCAGAAAGCGGGGGATACCGGGTGAAGCAGACGGCGACAACGCCAGGTGGCAGCGTTCAGACAACGGTGGCTCATGATATGGCTAGGCGAAAGAGAAGAATTAGGGCAGTGGTGTACAGAGTTGGCGAGCTCCTGGAGTCATACTCCATGATCGCTCCCGCCTACATGGTCTTCCTTGTGTTCATATTCATACCAGTGGCGTGGAGCTTCTACCTGAGCCTGTTCAACTACAGCATCTTGTCTCTAAGGCAGCCCCAATTTGCCGGGCTCGCTAATTTCATTAAAATGTTCAAAGACAGCGTTTTCAGGGTCGCAATCTGGAACACCCTGCGTTACAGCCTGGGCACCGTGCCTGCACGCCTGGTGTTGGGTCTTGCTCTTGCGCTTCTGCTAGACCAGAAGCATTTGTTCGGCAAGAACTTCCTCCGGACGATTTACTTCCTGCCCGTTGTCACCTCGATGGTTGCGGCCTCGATCGTGTGGTCGCTGGTCTTCAACGCAAGCGAGGCCGGCCTCGCAAACCAGATGCTCAAGGCGTTGGGCTTTCCTCCGAAGGGGTGGCTTGCAGATTCCAGACTTGCAATGTTTTCCGTATGCATAATGAGCGTGTGGAAGGAATTAGGATACGTCATGACCATCTTCCTTGCGGGCCTTCAGGGGATCCCGCCAGAATTGCATGAGGCCGCGGCGATCGACGGCGCAACGGGGTGGCAGAGGATCCGGTTCATAACCATCCCCCTGCTCAAACCGACGACCTTCTTCATCCTGGTCACCGAGGTTATCGGTTCTTTCCAGGTATTTACACAAACGTACGTCATGACGGGCGGCGGGCCAGGTTACAGCACTACAACGCTGATTAACCTGCTGTACACAAAGGGGTTCTTCGAGTTCGATATGGGGTACGCGAGCGCGCTCGCGGTTACGTTGTTTCTCGGGCTGCTGCTGCTGAGCTGGGTGATGCGCCGAGCCTTCCGGGCGGAGGAGATCGTGTATTAGCTTTCCGGTAATAGGTCGGAGGTGAAATGCTTTGACTAGAGGACGCAGCGGACGAATTCAGGGATACATCTTGGGAGTACTCAAGTATGCAGCCTTGATACTCGGCGCACTTGTGATGGCGGCACCGTTTCTTTGGATGATCTCGACTTCACTTGCTCCTGATTCGGTTATCATATCGTACCAGCTGATCCCGACAGATGTCACGTTGGCCAATTACGTGAAGGCATGGAACTTCTCCCGCAGCTTCGATGAATCCGTAAGCCTCGGAACGTTCTTCTGGAACAGCCTCATCGTAAGCGTGCTCATCACAGGGCCGGCGCTGATAATAGACTCTCTTGCAGGCTACGTCCTAGCCAGAAGGAGGGTCCCCGGGAAGAATCTTCTGTTCTACCTTGCCCTGGGAACTATGATGGTTCCGTTTTACGTGATCGCCATCCCGTTGTACCTGGTCGTGCGGAGATTAGGGTGGCTGGATTCATATCAAGGCATGATCGTGCCGTTCCTGGCCAGCGGTTTCGGCATCTTCATGTTCAAGCAGTTCTTTCAGACGATCCCTCAGGACCTCGAGGATGCGGCACGAGTGGACGGCTGCTCTGCGTTTCGTACATACATGTCCATAATGCTTCCTCTCGCGAAGCCGGTCACGGCCACCATGGCAATATTCAAGGCAATGTGGTCATGGAACCTCTTCTTCTGGCCCCTTCTCATCATCAACAACATCAGGCTCAAGACGCTGCCGCTAGCTCTGACGATGTTCAGGGGCTTGAATGTGACACAATGGGGGACGCTGTGTGCCGGGATGACTCTTGCAACTCTGCCGATAGTCATCGTGTACCTGTCGATGCAAAACTTGTTCCAAAAGGGCATTATGATCGGCTCGATAAAGGGTTGAGCCTCAACATGTGAGAAAGGTGGAAGCTGAGACCTGTGGAGAGCGCAAGCAATTGCACAAACATTGAGTCGGTCCTGGACTCCATGGACCTCAAGCAGAAAATCGGCCAGATGATGATGGTTGGCTTCCCGGAGCCCTTTCACGGGGAGCTGCCGCCGGGGGTCACCGGACTCCTTAGGGATCCCGGCATAGGCGGAGTTGCGGTCCTTGCAAGAAACGCAAGGACCCCGGAGTCGATGAGAGCTCTCACTACCGAGCTGCAAAGAGCAGCCCGTGCCGCAGGAGCCGCTGCGCCTTTATTCGTCCACGGGGACAGCGAAGGCGGTATAGTCATGCAGGTGACCGAGGGCGCTTGCACGTTTCCAGGCGCCATGGCTATCGGTGCAACGGGCAGCACGCGGCACGCCTATGAAGCGGCATATGCGATGGGCTGCGAGGCTCTCGCTATGGGCATGAACATTGTATCGGCGCCCGTTGTGGACGTGAACGCGGAACCGGACAACCCGATAATCGGGGTCCGCTCGTTCGGGGATGACCCCGACGAGGTGTCGCGGCTCGCGGAGGCGATGATCCGCGGATTCCGAGACGCGGGTGTGGTCTGTGAGGCCAAGCACTTTCCAGGTCACGGAAGGACGAGGTACGATACCCACGAGGACCTGCCGACGATAGATTTCCCCGGCGAAGACCTGGCAAGAGTGGAGCTCGCGCCATTCGCCGCAGCCATCAAGGCCGGAGTGCCGGCCATAATGACTGCCCACATCGCATACCCTGCACTCGGCGCCCCTCGCGGTGTTCCTGCGACGCTGTCGTGGGACATCCTGACAGGGCTTCTCCGCCGCAAGCTCCTGTTTGAGGGGGTCGTCATAACGGACTGCTTGGAGATGCGGGCGATCAAAGACAACTACGGGCCCGGGCAGGCTGCCGTGGCAGCTGTGAACGCTGGCGCCGACATCGTCCTGATGTGTCACACGTTGGCTCTTCAGAGACAGGCAATCGATGCTCTCATAACGGCCGTCGAAGACGGTACCATCCCGAGGGCGCGGATCGACGAATCCGTGCGCAGGATCCTCCGTGCCAAGGCGGCCTGGCTCGGCGATTTCGAGAGGGCCGAGGCCGGGTACGGCAAGGGGCTGGAGATGGTTGGCTGCAGGGAGCACAGGCTCATAGAGCAGGAAGTTGCTCGGGCGTCCATCACAGTTGTCAGAGATCACCGGGGCATATTGCCTCTAGCCCCGTCCACCAGCAACGCATACGCAGTCGTGTACCCTTCAACGATGCCGCTCTTCCGAAAAGAAGACGCTCGGGACAAGGTAAGCGTGCTTGGGGAAGCTATCAGAACCCGTTGTCCTCGGACGAGAGAGGTGGACGTTCCTCTACGGCCTGCCGCCGAGGATATCCGTCGCGCTGTGGACGCGGCACTTGAGGCTGACGTGGTCATCGTGGCAACGTCGTGCAAGACCCCGGCTGACGAGATGGCTCAGGGAGCTTTGGTGAAGGCTCTCATGGAGACCGGTAAACCCATTGTGGCTCTCGCCATCAGAAACCCATACGACTTGCGAGCATATCCCGAGGTGGAGACCTACCTGGTCACGTACGGTTATCGCGATTGCTCAATACGGGCAGCTGCGGAAGTCATGTTCGGTGAGATACGCCCCCAGGGCAGGCTTCCGGTGGCAATCCCGGGGCTGTACCCAAGAGGGCATGGAATGCGGTTCTGATGCGCCGTCGTCCGGACGGGGTCATGTTCACATAGTCAGGCGTGTCCTCAGGATGACGCATGAGCCTGAGGGTAGTGTAGAAGCCAGGTTCCTCCACACAAGATTGCGCGTGGCGCACATTCATCGACACCATACTTCTGAAAGGGAGGGTGCTATGCTATGACAGGGGTTCTTCGGAGAGGCTCTGTGATCCTCGTGGCGGTTCTCTTGGCTGTGGTGTTGGGTGGAGGCATGACCGCATCCGCTGCCGGAAGCCATCAGGAATATGGGGTCAGAGGGGTGTGGCTGTGGGGAAGCACTGTGCGAGACGTGGGCGCCGAGACTATAGCGAGGGATCTGGAAGCAAACCATGTGAACGTGGTGTTTCTGCTGGTGAGAGGGACCGCTGGGACGGCGGGTTATAATAGCGGCCTTGCCCCGATGGTTGATCCCTCTAGAGATGTGCTTGCGGAGATGATAGCTGCGTGCCATCCCAGAGGGATCGAGGTCCACGCATGGTTTGTCTTCAACCAGGATAAGGCATACACAGATGCGCATCCCGAGGATCGCGCCTGGCACCGGGGAAAACCTGATTCAGGGGATAAGCCCTATGAGATGACCGATGGGAAAGTGTGTCCCGCTTCTCAAGACCACCTCGAATACACCGAGGCGATGATCCGAGAAGTCCTCGAGAACTACGATGTGGACGGCATCCATTTGGACTACATACGGTATGGACACGCGGTGTACTGTTTCTGCCCCCACCATTACGAGAAGGCCGCGGCTCTGGGCATCGACATCGAGCGTGTGAGACAAGCCCTCGGCAAGACGTTTTATAGCGGTCCATGGGGGGCCCCCGATCCTCAATACATATTCGACGCGTACGAAAACGAGGCTTACCCGGAGCATCGCGACGTCAAGGCGTGGATTGACATGCGCGCCGACGAGATCAGGGCAGCCGTAGAAAGCATGCGGAATATTGTGAAAGAGGTCAAGCCGAACGCTGCGTTCTCGGCAAGCCTCATGCCTGAAGGCGCGCTTGCTGATTCCAAGACGTTTGCGCTGTGCCACTACGGGCAGCGGTACTGCGACGCGGAGCTCTACGATTTCATTTGTCCCATGGCCTATCACGTTGACTACGGCAAAACACCTGCCTGGGTGGGGACCGTGACTCAGGGAGCCATTACGGAGAGCAACGGAAAACCGAGAGTCTATGCCGGCGTTCAGGCCTACGGCAAGGTCACAGCTCAGGACCTGGCTGAGGCTGTGAAGGCCGCCCGCCTGTCGGGAGCAGATGGCTTCGTGCTCTTCAAGTATGGGGATATCAGCGGCGAAGAGTGGAACGCCGTGAATCAGGCGCTAGGTGAAATCGGCCCCTGGGTGACCTTGGATGAAAGGATCACCGTTGGTCCGAACCCGGCATCGGAACGGGTCACGTTTTGGTACGACATCCCCGAAGCCGGCACTCTATGTATCTATGACATCGCTGGTCGGCTTGTATACAGCGCCGAGCTCGCATCGGGCAAGGGATCCATCGAGTGGAATCTGACTACGTCAAGCGGGGCGCGGCTTGCGCCTGGGGTCTACGTGTTCACTGTTGTGGTCCCTGGTGAGGCGCCGTCGAGGCCGCAGCGTCTGGCGATCCGCCCGTAGCACGGCCATCGTAGTGGAAGCTGCGTTTTGTCCACAACGGTTCGCCACGAGCAGCGGATATGTGCTTATCATAACTGGTCTGGGGGTGCGAGGATGAAAACCAGATGGGTTCCGGCTATCCTCTTAACGTGTCTTCTCGTCGTGGGTTCCACAGTCCATGCGGCGGCCCAGAGCAGTGGCTATGAAGGGACGGGCGCATCTCTCAAGCTAGGGCTTGGAGCCCGTGCTGCCGGGATGGCTGACGCTTTTGTAAGTCTCGCAGACGATGCAACGGCAGTCTACTACAACCCGGCCGGTCTCGCGTACCTTAGTACTTCAGGCCTCGTATCAGCTTATCACGTTCAATCTGGCGTTGCGGGCTATTTCGGCATTGGCTATGCAAAGCACAACCTCGGAGCGGCCATCCTCGCGCTTTCATCCGGCGATATACAGGGCACTGACGAGTTTGGCAATCCCACTGAGCTCTTTCGCGCGTCAGAGGGAGCTATCCTACTGGCCGGCGCTACTAGGTTTCAGGGGCTTGCGGTTGGTGTGACCCTGAAGCAGTACTCTCAGCGGTTTGCCGACGTCAGCGGGTCCGGACTTACAGCGGACGTGGGGGCTTTGTACGTGGGTAACAAAGTAAGGCTTGCAGCGGTTGGGCGCAACCTTGCGGGGGGCGTTGGCTACTCCGATGGAAGCTACGATGCATTCGAGAGGAGCTTCGTTATCGGAGCATCTACGGATGTCCTTAAGAACTTCCGAGTCGCGGCGGACTACGAGAGTGACGGAACAACCCGGGTTGGTACTGAGTATGTCCTGGATAATCTCACGTTCCGCGGTGGCGCGATGTTCAGGGACGGTGAAACCTGCCTAACTGCTGGCCTTGGGGTCAGGTCAGGGGCCTTCGCGTTCGACTACGCGTACCAGACCCATGAGGTGTTGCCCGATGTGCATCGCCTGTCATTGGCAATACGATTCTGAGTGACTCTGAGCAAGCATCACAGACGTGCCTCGGTTAATGGATTTCGGGAAGAGCAGGGCCGCGCTGGTCGCGTTTTGTTGGGCCTTCCGATAAGGCTACCAGGACAGAATTGCTGAGATCTGGCGACCTGTCCACATTTGCGGGCTCTTTCAGACACGGCGTAAACGATCGAGCTCGCCACGCTCAGGCTCCTTAAACCCGGGCTCCTCCGCGCGCACGGGCGTGAATGAGGGTGCGGTCGAGGAGGAGCCTGGGCTGATTTGCAGAATGTCCTAGCCAAGTTGCGTGCACGCGCTGCGTGCACATGAGGGAGTGATGAGTCCGTGGCAGACGCTTCGGCTTCGGAAGGCGGCATCCCGAGGCTCGACGGCCCTCGGAGCCTTATGATCGAGGAGTTGGCGCAAGCAGTTGAGCTCTCAACCGAGGTCTTCTATCCGGGTGGCACAAGCATGGGGCTCCAGTTCCCGCTGCTGTTTGCCCCGGATAACGTCGGGCAGCTGCGGGTGTTTTCTGAGGGCGGAAGGCTTGTTTCGCTCGTGGGATGCCTCCACCAGACGATCCTGGTAGAGGGTCATCCACTGCCAGTCGGGTCAATAGGGTCGGTATGCACGCGGCCCGAGTACCAAGGTCATGGGCTAGCGCGGAGGCTGGTCTCTGACGTGTTTGGGCGGCTCCGGGCAGCAGGGATTCCCGTGGCGTTGATATCCGGGGACCGAGGTCTCTACAAGCAGCTCGGGTGCGTCGAGGCAGGGTGCTTCGAGCGGTTCGAGCTCACCGGCGACGATTGGGCCAGGTTCCTGACGAGTCGTGAGCGGAGAAGGACATTGCGGGATGAGGTATCGTGCCGCCCCTTTGAGGAACGCGACTTGCCCGTCCTGCATGAGCTGTACCGCAGAGAGCCCGTGAGGTTCTTCCGCAGCCTGGAGCAGTTTGACAAGCTTGTCTGGAAACACCCCCGATTGAAGCGGCTGCTTGGAGATGAGCGGATCGTTGTAGCATACAGAGAGCGTCCGGAGCGGGTGTCGGCTTACGTCATTACGCGGGTGCGGGCTGTCCAAGCCGGCCTCACCAGGCTGCACATCGTCGAGTACGCGGGCGTCCGCGACGCGGTGATTGACACGATCGGCACTATCATTGGCGAGACCTCTCCTTCGGTCATCACGTTTACTGTGCCAGCGAACGACGGGCAGTTGCTCGACCTCCTGACCGCGGACGGGCTTTCCGGAACGCGATGCACACTGCCCGGACACACGCTCTACATAACCGACCCGGGAACCCTCCTCGCAAAGCTGTCCTCATACATCCAAGAGCGAACCGGCATGGAGGTCGGCAAGGAAGTACTCATCGCGGAGGCCCCTGGCGTATCCGAGGGTCAGGAAACGCGTTGGAACCTGCGTGTGGGTGGCGAACTAGTGGAAATACCGAGCCGTCAGCATCTGACCCGGCTGGTTTTCGGTGGGATGACCCCGCAAGACCTCGAGAGCATTGTCCCGCGTGGCGGAACCGCGGCAAGGCGTTTCCTGGAGCAGGCCTTCCCCGTGCCGCTCCCGGTGCCGGGGTTGAACTACGTTTAGGTGAATCACCGAGACTCCGCGCCACTTTTCGGCGGAGTCGGCGCACGGGTCCTAGCTAAGGCTACCGGTGTTACCCTCCGGGGACGGCGCGCTCGCAACGTGCCACCTTCTTCTGTGGTGTCACACCCGGGCGGATGTCGCACCTGGCACTTGGAGGGTATACCCCGAAGCGGAATGAATCGTGGGCATGGGGGCTGCAGATATGCGCTTTTTCCTTGGACTGGATGGCGGGGGCACGAAAACCGCGTGCGCGCTGTGCGATGAGGATGGTCTCATCGTCGGCTTTTCCGTTGGGGGGCCGTCAAATCATCTTTCACTTGCGCGCGGCGAGGAGGCTCTCCGAGAGGCCCTGAGGGACGTGGTGGAAGACGCTTTTTCGCGGGCGGGGATCGGGCGCCCGAGGCTAAGCGCGGCCTGTCTCGCGTTGGCGGGAGTCGGGCTTGACGGGCGGAGCCCGGTCGCCGCGAGGGTGGCATGCGAGGTTGTGCCGGCGGACGACATCGTGCTCGAAAACGATGCGGTTGCTGCGCTGGTCGGCGCCACCGCGAAAGACTGGGGAGTAGTCGTCATATCCGGGACGGGGAGCATTGCGGTGGGGATCGACCGCGAGGGGCGAAGGGCAAGAGCGGGAGGCTGGGGCTACCTCATAGGGGACGAGGGCAGCGGCTACGACATCGGAAGGAGAGGGCTCACAGCGGTTGCGAGGGCACACGACGGGCGGGGGAACTACACCATCCTCGTGGAGAAGGCGCTCGCCCACTATCGCCTGGACACGCCCGACGGACTCAGAAGCGTGCTGTATCGCTCTGAGACGAAGGCGAAGGACATCGCGTCTTTCGCGCCGCTTGTGGTCGCGGCAGCATGTGAAGGTGACGCTGCGTCGGTGGACATCCTCCAGACTGCTGGGAGGGAACTCGGCCTATCTGCCGTTGCCGTGGTGAAGGCGCTTGGATTGGAAGACGAGGAATTCGACGTGGCGCCCTGCGGGAGCGTCTTCAAGGCAGGCCAACTCGTGGTCGGTCCCTTTAGGTCTGAGCTACTCCGGGCAGCTCCGTCGGCGAGGATAGTGAGCCCACGCTTTCCGGCGGTGATAGGGGCCTTGATGATCGCGCTTCGGAGGTCCGGCCGCGTCGTGGACGATGCGGTGCTGTCGAACATGGCAAGGGGCTGCCTCGAATGCGGGCTTCCAGTGGGGGATGTGGGGGATGCGACGTGCGAGGGGAAGGACCAATGATGGACGAAAGCAGGATCCTCGAGGAGATCCGGGCATGCGAAGACGAGATCGTGGAAACGTATCGAACCCTCCATTCCATGCCCGAGGGGCCGTTCGAGGAGCACAAGACTTCCGCGTACATAGCCGATAGGCTTGTCGCTGCCGGCTTCCGGGTGGAGTCTGGCGTCGCGGAAACCGGTATCGTAGCTTCACTGGGCCGACTCACGGAGCCCGTAGTCGCTTTGCGGGCTGACATGGATGCGCTGGAACACGAAGTCGACGGCAAGAAGGTTTTCATCCACTCGTGTGGCCACGACGCGCACTCGACGATGGTTCTGTGGGCGGGCGAAATCCTTGCCAGGTGCTATCCGCAAGCCCGGGAACACCTGAAACTTATATTCCAGCCCGCCGAGGAGACGGGGCTGGGGGCCAGAAGGATGGCTGAGGCCGGCGCGGTGGACGACGTGGCGGTGTTGCTGGGGATACACCTGCGGCCCGCGAGTGAGTGCCCCTTGGGCAAGGCAACCCCATGCCTCCAGCACTCGGCAAGCCTTACCGTTCGATACAAGGTGACGGGCAAGGCCGCTCACAGCGGGAGACCACACCTCGGCGTGAACGCGGCAGATGCTGTCGCGGCGTCGGTCCTCGCGGTCAACAGCGTCAAGCCAGACCCGTTGCTGTGCGCCACCGTAAACGTCGTGAGTCTCGAGGCAGGACTCGGCCCGGCGGGGATAATCCCGGAGTCCGGGACGATGGTCGTAAACATAAGGGCCGAGAATGACGGTGTAGCGTTCGAGCTGCTAAAGAGGGTAGACAGCGCTGTGCTGCACGCGGCCTCGGCTAGCGGAGCCGTGGCGGAGAAGGTATCAGTCAAACATACCCCTGGGGCTGCCTACGACCCGGGAACCGTGGCAGCGGTGAAGAGAGCGATCTCCAAAGTCTTGGGCGAGCCAGGGGTGATCGATCGAATAACCACGCCCGGAGCTGAGGACTTCCATTCTTACAGGCAGTACAAGCCTCAACTCAAGACGGCCTACGTCGGCCTCGGGGCCGATCTCACCCCTGGTCTTCACGATCCCCGGTGTGAATTCAACCTGAAGGCTCTTGCACTCGGGGTGGCCGTGCTGGGACTATCAGTCATAGAGCTTGCGTGCGGGCCAGGAGCCTGATCCGCCGGAGTCTTGCGAGCAGCGTTCTGCGAAGACGAAAGAGGATGCCGGCGAACAAGCAGACCGTCGTGCCCTTTGGGACTCGGGAGGAGCTTTGCGACCTGATTGTCGGTACCCTGAAGCTTCGGCCATTTCGAGCCTACCTAGCTTCAGGGTACCGCATGCTGCGTGGGTGCAATGGTCTGGGAACCATCTGTCTGCTCTGCGGGGCATTACATGCCCACCACATCACCAGTCTCTAGGGAACGGATGGCAGCAAGCACGATCTCTAGCGAGAGCCTTGCATCCGCCGGGGTTGTTGTCTCCGGTCGTCTGCCATCCTCGATGCACCGGAGGAAGTACGCGAGTTCCGCTTCATATGCGTCTTGCCGCGCCACGTCCGGACGGAGCACCGTGCCGTCCTTGCGGTACACCGTAAGCGTCTTTGCGGACCCTTCACGGGCTTCGATGTTGACGCCCGACCTCGACATGAATTCCGCCGTCCCGGTCTCGCAGACGGCCCGGAGCATCATTGTGAACGGGAAGCTCGGCGGGACGAGGAAGGTTGCCTCAGCGAACGCTGCGACGCCACCTCCGTAATCCAATGTGGTAAACACATGGTTCCAGCACCCATTGGCTGAGCGTCTTCCTCGGGCCACGACCGCTTTGGGACGCCCAAGGAGCCACGCGATGTAGTCGATATCGTGGATGTGGAGGTCCGGGACCGCCCCTCCGCCACGCCCGGGGTCCAGAAGCCATCCGTCCCACGAATACATCGGCTGTGTTCCAAGGCGCGCAGCCGAGAGCGCGACGGGTCGTCCCAGCTCACCCCGACGTATGAGATCCCATATCGTGACGTACTCTGGCCAGAACCGGAGCGTGTGGCCCACCATGAACGCGATGCCCGCACGCTCAGCGGCCTCTATCATGGCGTCGGCCTCCTCGAGGTTCATAGCCATCGGCTTCTCGCAGAGCACGTGCTTTCCGGCTCGAGCCGCGGCGATCACGTGACGAGCGTGGAGGTAAGTGGGAAGACACACATCCACCATATCGATGTCTTGCCTACGCAGGAGATCGTCCGCGCCCGCAACCGCCTCAGCGCCGAGCCAGGCCGCCACTTCCCTCGCGCGGCCGCTGTCGTGATCCGCCACCGCTACGACTTTCGCGTTGGGTATGTGTGCGAATGCTTTGGCATGAACCTTGCCGATGAAACCGCATCCAAGAATTCCAATCCGTACCAAGTTCAACCCTCCCTTGCATGCTTAGCATGTGGACCCAAAAGGGCTCCAGGTAGACCGCCACGAATCTCCGATACTTTCACTTTTCAGCGTGAGTCCGGTGCGAGGTCGCCGGGCCTTTGGCCATGATCCTGTCCAGGCTCGACGAGATGTCGTAGATCATCTTCTCGGCATAATAGCGATACGGCGGCATGATCTCGGCAATGAGATAACCGTCGTACCCGACGTCCGTGAGCGCCGAGATGACTCCGGGCCAGTTGACATCGCCGTGGAGGAGGTTGGTGAACCCCTGGATGTTGCCGATCTCAAGCTTGAAGTCTTTCACGTGGACCTTGCGTATCCTTGGGCCGAGGATCCTGATCCACTGCTCCGGGTAGCCCGAAATGAGCACATTCCCGACGTCCATGTAAGAGCCCACCCTTGGGTGGTTGACCTCGTCGATGAAGGCTCGCATTTCCAGAGGCGAGAGGAGGAACTTGTTCCAAACGTTCTCAACTGCAATAGTCACTCCCGCTCTCTCCGCGTGTTCCACTAGGCACAGCAGCGACTCCTTTGCCCGCCCGTACGCGGTCTCGTAGTCAACGATCTCTGAACCTGGATCCCACGGCACGTTCACCGCGCCCGGGACGTACAAGATCGTATCCGCCCCGAGCAGCGAAGCGAATTCGAGTTGCTTTCTCGCTATCTCCTGCGCCTTCGAGCGGACGGACGGGTCCGAAGCCGTGGGCGAGTACTTCCAATAAAGCCCGGTGGCAAGCGACGGTATCTCGATCCCGGCCTGTCTTGCTGTTTGCGCGATTCTCGAGATGTCTTGGGTTGATGAGTCGAGAGAGAGCTCGCCCGTTTCCGAAAGACACAGTTCGATGCCGTCGAAACCCGCGGCAGACGCCAGTCTCACGCACTCTTCGACCGTGTACGAAGACGGAAAGGACCACTGGTTTATGCCCTTTTTCACCTCAAACCCTCCTAACTTTCGGAGAATCAAGCAGACTGTGCCCCGGTTTTGCTCGGATTCGGCGCGCGAGACAGCCGAATCCTCCGCACCCCGTCGTGCAAGCACCGGCAACCCTAGCGCCACCAAGACCGGATTCCGTCAACACGCCCCGGTCGGGTCGCCATCCCCGAGTCCCCATCCCCGAGTGGAGCACTAGGAGCCCGCGGCCTCGGAAAACGAGAGAACGCTGACGACCTCGTGCTCAGCCGCCCCAATTGTGCCGCGCCGTCGCGGGGCGCGGTCACAGGGTGCGAAGCAGCTCGCGCCAGACCAAGGCTGCCGCTCCTATCAGTCCTGCGTCCTGCCCGAAGCTAGCCATGGTTATCGTCACACTGTTGGCGGGTTCCGAGAGGGCACGACGCTTTGCCGTCTCGATGGCCGCATCAACGAATTCCTTATCTTCCTGCGTGATCTGGCCGCCGATGATTATGCGCTCGGGATTGAACAAGTTGATGAGGTTGGCTATGCCGACGCCGAGGTATGTCCCTGCTTCCCTCACTGTCTCGCGCGCTCGAGGGTCACCTGCGCGCGCGGCGTCATGCGTAGCCTCGTCCTCACCGGGGGAAACCCGGGAGGAGACCTTGCTGGCTATCGCCTCGAGGCTTGCGAGACCCTCCAGGCAGCCCTGATTCCCGCACCTGCAGGGAGTGCCGTTGCACTCTATGCTCGTGTGGCCGAGCTCGCCAGCCATACCGGTGGCACCCGTGTAGACTCGCCCGTCGACGAGGAGCCCCACGGCGATTCCTGTGCCCACCCACACGTAGATCAGGTTGTTGGCGTCTCTTGCGGTGCCGTACCATTGCTCGCCGAGGAGTGCCGAAGTCGTGTCCTTACCCACGAACACCGGGACTTCGAAGTGTCGCTGAAGGAGCGATTTGAGCGGGACCTGGTACCATCCGAGCCTCACGGATTTGACGATAGTCCCGGCCGCGTGATCGATGAGCCCCGGTGCGGTCACGCCTATCCCGACTATCGAAGCCCCGCCGACTTCGGGGCAGCCCATTATCTCCCGGATGGCGTCCACCATTCGCGTTATCATCAGGTCAACATCAGTCGCGATCTCCCTCTTGGACCGCCGCAGTACCTCGCCCTTCACGTTAGTCAAGGCGACCATGAGGTCCGTAGCGGCAAGGTCGACTGCGATCGCAAGACGCGAGGTCCGTTCGAGCTGCAATAGTCCCGGCTTTCGACCACCCGTCGACCGGCCGGACCCCACCTCCTCTACGAGGTGGTCCCTCTGGAGTTTGCCCACGATGTTTGCTATGGTCGCCGTTGTGAGCCCGGTGAGCCTTGCTAGTTCAGGGCGGGAGATCGGCTCATGGACACGAACGGCGTCCAGCACAAGACATCGGTTGCGCCTGCCGACCTCGATCGAGTTGCCTCCGGGTGCTGGTGCAGAATTCATAGCCACCACTTTGCTAAGTGCTATGTTAAAGCAATTGACTAAGTCATCTCTTTGACGTTGGCGGCGGAATTCCTCCTGCCCTCGCGCGGAAAAAGTACGTTCTCTCGCCATTCCGACGGGCAGCTCTGTGCGACCATCGCGGTCGTCGCGTGCGGTCTGGACGCGAACGACAGACCCATGAGTGTGACGGACTTGGCCGCAAACCATGATGCCGAATCGGGCCCGCCAGAGGGCTAGCCCGGTATGAAGGAAATCGGGTGAGCGGATTGCATAATAGGAGCGGTGTCTGCGGGCGACGCCCGTCTGGTTGCCCCCCTTTGCCCCGTTTGGGGTGAGGCGTGAGCTGAAGAGCTGCAGGAGGTGAGCGTGAGCTGCGGGATACGAGTTGCCGGAGGTGAGTTGCTGGAGGCGGAGGGCAGGGAGGACCGCGGAGCGCGTCGAGACCATCCGCGCCGCGCCTGCGCGTACGCGGTTCACACGCATGTAATTCGCGCACGCGGTTCGTAGGCGGGATGCGGATGGACACGGGGAGGGGCGTGTTCGGCATTCGCAAAGACACCGTATGCGACATGGCGAGGAGGCGAAGACCCATGAGGACGTCGAGACTTCTAGTCGTATGTTTGGCGTGCGCGGTGTTTCTGACCATTCTCGTCAGTCCGGTCGCAGGAGCGGCCGAGAAGACGGAGCTCACGTTTTGGAGCTGGCGGACCGAGGACATCGATGCTTACGCCAAGTTCATCAGGGTGTTCCAGGCGAGCAACCCTGACATCAGCGTTAGGTTCACGGCCTTCAAAAACACGGAGTACAACACGATACTCGCCACCGCGCTTCAAGGTGGCACGGGCCCGGATATCGTGCAACTCCGGTCTTACGGTGGCATGGAAGCCCTCGCAAACGCGGGGTATCTCGTTTCACTGGACACCACCAGCGTCCCAGGACTGGCGAAGTTTCCGAAGGACCTTCTCAAGGGCGCCACGAACCGTCGCGACGGCAAGGTGTACGGCGTGCCATTCGCCATCCAGACGATTCAGGTGCTTTACAACAAGACCATCTTCGATAAGCTTGGGCTCAACGAGCCCGCGACCTGGGACGAGTTTCTGAGGCTCGGGGCGGCCCTGAAGCAACACGGGTACATCCCGCTTGCCAATGGCGGCAAGGACGGCTGGACCCTCGAGACTTTGTTCGGCGGGGTGGCGCCCAATTTCTACGGGGGCAACGACTTTACCGACGCCGTGATCGCGGGCCGCACCACGTTCAATGATCCGCGTTTCATATACTCCCTAAGGAAGATGCTCGAGCTGAGGCCGTACATGCCCCCGAACTTCATGGGCGTTGGGTATACGGACATGCAGATGATGTTCGCCCAAGAAATGGCGGCGATGATGGTAGCCGGTTCGTATGAGGTTGGCACGTTCGAGCGTCTCAACCCAAACATCAAAATAGGAGTGTTCCCGGTCCCGGGCGAGAAGGCGGGGGAGGGCGGGTACGTCGCGGTCTACGTCGACGGCTCCTACGGCATAAACGCCGCGTCCAAGCACAAGGAGCAGGCTTTGCGGTTCATCAATTTCCTCGCAAGCGTCGAGTTCGGCCAGATGTTCGCTGACGAACTCTCCCAACCGTCGGCGGTGCCGGGGGTGAAGCCGAAGCACCCGGTTCTGGCCGAGATGCTGGCTCTCGCGGACAAGAAATCAACCCCCCATCTCATGCTGGTGGGATTCAGGTTCGAGCAACCTAGCGGGTCGACGCTGCTTCAGACGACCCTGCAGGGGATGTTCTCAGACAAACTCACCCCGGAGCAGGTGGCTGAGGAGATTCAGAGCGGGCTCGCCAAATGGTACGGGCCGTTCCAGAAGTAGGCTGCGTAGGCTGCGAAGGATAAGGATCAGGACGGAGCGAACCTCCGGTGGGTAGGTGCCACCTGCCACCCGTGCCATCTGTGGGCGCGGCCGGCGGCGCACGGAGCGACGTGTCTTCTCCCCGGCCCGGCGGCGGCGCGCCGGCGCCGGGCCCCGGCTAGAGGATTCGCGGAACCGGAGGGCAGGCTTCTGGGGGAATCCGCATGCTGCAACGATTGTTTCGCCGCAGGACTCAGTGGCTCTTTCTGGCGCCGGCCCTGATAGTGTACACAGTCTTCATGGTGTACCCACTTTTGTCCTCGTTCGGTTACAGCTTCTTCGAATGGGACGGGTACATTAGAAAGGGCTTCGCGGGGTTGGCGAATTACCAGAAGGTCCTCTTTGAACGCCCGTACAGCGAGAGGCTCGTCGGAGCTCTCAAGCACAACGTGGTGTTCTTTACGCTCACCTTCACGATTCAGACCACTCTTGGCCTCTTCCTTGCCGTCATGCTGAACCGGGGCGGGAGGTTCCTCCGCGCGTGCCAGGTAGCCTATTTCGCCCCGTATACCCTGTCCCTAGTGGTAGTCGGGTTCCTGTGGCTGCTCCTCCTCAATCCCACCTGGGGGCAGGTCAACAAGATCCTCGCGGCCGCCGGCCTCGGCCGCTTCGCCCGACCGTGGCTTGGCGACATGGCGACGGCCCTTCCGGCGATAATCTTGGTGAACGCATGGAGATGGCTGGGGTTTCCGATAACCGTGTACCTGGCGGGGCTCAAAGGGATCCCCGAGGAGCTTCACGAGGCGGCTCGCGTCGACGGCGCCACGCCGTGGCAGGTGTTCAGGAACGTAACCCTTCCGCTCCTCGCGCCCACCATCGGCATGGTGAGCGTTCTGACGTTCATCTATGATTTCAACGCCTTCGAGCTGATCTTCGTTATGCAGGGCTCGAACGGAAGCCCATTCTACGCCACTGACGTGCTGGGCACATTCTTCTATCGCACCGCATTCGGTGACTCCACGACAGGTGGCGAAGTGGGCCAGGTAGGACTTGGCTCGGCCATCGCGGTGCTCATGTTCCTGCTCGTGTGCGCGGCCTCTGTCATAGGGGTCTCGCTCATGCGGCGGCAGGAGGTGGAAATGTGACCGTGAACGCGGCGACCGCAGGGGCGGACTCATCCAAGGCGTTTAAGGCACCCAAAGCCGCTAGAGCATCCAGGGGACCCAAACCGTTCAAAGCCTCCAAGGCGCAGGGGCTCGGGTTGTGGGCCTTGCACAGCTTCATAGGCCTGTACGCGCTCGTGGTGTCATACCCTCTCTTCCTCATGGTCATCACGGCGTTCAAGACAACCAGGGAGATCTTCTTTGCGCCCTTTGCGCTGCCGTCCAAGTGGAGCCTGGCCAACTTCGCCGTTGTGTGGCAACGGGCCGAATTCCCGGTCTACATGAAGAACAGCCTCCTGGTCACGGGCACGTCGGTTACGCTCATCGCATGCATTGCCTCTCTCGCTGCTTACGCGCTTGCCCGCTATCGATTCAGGGGGAACGCCGCTCTCTACGTCTACTTTCTGGCAGGGTTGATGGTGCCCATCCGGCTCGGTGTGCTCCCGCTCTTCCTGCTCATGAGGGATCTCGGCCTACTGGACACCCATTACTCGCTCGTGTTGACGTACGTGGCGAGCGGCATGCCGATGTCGGTCTTCATCCTCACCGGCTTCTTTCGCGCGCTCCCACAAGAGCTCGAGTTCGCCGCAAGGATCGATGGCTGCACGGAATTCCAGGTGTTTTACAGGGTCATGCTGCCCCTGGTGAGGCCCGCGCTTGCCACAGTGATGCTGATCAATTTCGTTCCTCTGTGGAACGACTTCTTCTTCCCCCTGATTTTCCTGCGGAGCGACTCCTTGAAGACGATCCCCCTCGGGATGACGGTGTTCTTCGGGCAATACGAGACGGACTGGGGCGTGGTGTTCGCAGGCATGCTCCTCGCAAGCGTCCCGCTGCTGGTTCTTTACCTCCTCATGTCTCAGCAGTTCATCAAAGGGCTGACCGCGGGGGCGGTAAAGGGCTGAGGAGCGTGAAGGGCGCGGGAGAGAGCGAGAAAGGATGGGACGGCGCAAACAACCACCACGGCTACGGTGATCCAGGGAGGAGCCGGGCGGACGCGGCGAAGAACAGGAGGCAATTACGAATCGAAAGCAATTACCGGAAGCAACTAATAATGAAGGAACAGCGACAAATGCGGCGAACTCCCAGGAACGGATGCCCAGGCGTGAACACGCCCGGGCGACGCATGCGCAGGGCGCATGCGCAGGGCGCATGTGCCGGCGGACGAGGCTGGGCGGAGGGATGGCGAGGCGGACCGGCGTGCGGGTGCAGCGGCCACGGCGCGAAACCTCCGAGCACGAGCTGGGACAGACCGGATGATGGGATGACAGGTGGGGCCACCACGGAAGGACCGAGGGGGCGGTAGGGAGATGACTGGAGTGGCGCGCGACGGAGGGAGGCTCGACACAAGGCGGATCGCGATCTACCTGGCGTTCTCGTTCGGGATAGCCTGGGCTGTCGCGCTCGTGATCTACCTCACGGGCGGTCTCTACAACAGCCCGCAGCTTATAAGGGGCACCCCATTCACCCTCGCGGTGGTGCTTCTTTCGACTGGCTACATGTGGGCGCCAGCCCTCGCACACATACTGACCCGTGCGCTCACGCGCGAGGGCTGGAAAGACACGTCTCTGACGCCCCACTTTAGGCGATCGTGGCCCTACTGGGTAGCGGCGTGGGTGGGTCCGGGCGTCCTCACGCTTCTTGGGGCCGCTCTCTTTTTCGTGCTCTTTCCCGGTTACTTCGACCGATCCCTTTCCGCGGTCAAGGCGATTCTTCAAGAGGCTGAGAGCGTATCCGGGCACCCCGTGCCCCTCAGCCCCTGGGCCTTCGTGGTGCTCCAGACGATTCAAGCGATAATCATAGCGCCTGTCATCAACGGTCTCTTCACGTTCGGTGAGGAGTTCGGGTGGCGCGCGTACCTACAGCCGAAGCTGATGCCGCTCGGTGGCAGAAAGGCGCTCTTTCTGATGGGCCTCATCTGGGGTGTCTGGCACTGGCCCGTGATTGCGATGGGGCACAACTACGGTTTGAGCTACCGCGGCGCGCCCTGGCTCGGAATGCTGGCAGTGGTGTGGTTTACCCTCGTAGTGGGGACGTTCCTGGGATGGTTGACGCTCCGCGCCGGGAACGTCTGGCCCGCCGTTATCGGACACGGCGCGATAAACGGGATAGCAGGAATCGGGGCGCTGTTTGCGAGAGGCAACCCGAGCCCACTACTAGGACCCATGCCGGTCGGCGTCATCGCCTCCGTGCCCTGGGCGCTGGTAGCGCTTTGGATATTCCTGCGTCGGCGCGCCCTGAAGGAGCCCAAATTCTGAAAGCGGCCCGAGACCAGCGCCGATCCTATTCGAACGGGGCGCGCCGCAAGCGGGCCGGTTTCCTCCGCGATCCCGGCGAGGCGGGCGGCCGCGACTGCATCCCGCATCTGGCTTACCACGACTCGCGGTGCGCCTGACGCCGCGATGCAAGTTCGATGATTGCCGCCGGATCCAGCCCAGCGAACCCCGGGATTACGTGGTCGGCTTGGCAGAGAACCTCCGGCTTGCCTAGCCCCACAGCGAACATCCCCGCTCTATGGGCGGCCTCGATGCCGGCTTCCGCGTCCTCGAACACCACGCACCGGCGCGGGTCAGCGTCGAGTCGCGCGGCGGCCAGCAAGAAGACCTCGGGTTCGGGCTTGGCTTTGGACGCGGTGTTGCCGTCCACGACCGCGTCAAAGAGCGCTTCGATGCCGAGGCCCTTGAGGATGATGGGCGCGTTCTTGCTAGCCGAAGCCAGGGCGGTCTTCACTCCCAGTCTTCTCAGGCCACAGATGAACTCGGACGCCCCGGGCAAGATCTCAGAGGGCGAGAGCCTGCTTATGTATTCCACGTACCAGCGATTCTTCTTCTCGGCCAGCTCGACTTTTTCCCTTTCGTCCAGAGTGAGACCGCCGATTTCAAGCAGGATTTCGAGAGACCTCATCCTGCTGACACCTTTGAGCCTCTCGTTGTCTTCGGGCGAGAAGTCAAATCCGAGCTCGTTCGCGAGGCGCTTCCATGCCAGGTAGTGATACTTCGCAGTGTCTACAACGACGCCGTCGAGGTCGAATATCGCGGCTTCAACCGGCGGTGCGGACTTCGATAGCCATGCCGTCACAAGAGCCGGCCTCCTCGAGACATTCTAGCTAAGATGATCTGGGCGAGCACCGTGCGGGACGCCTGAGGCCAGACCCCCTTGCGCCTGTAACTATGAATTCGCACAACGTACTAAGCACTCCTGCATGGGATGTACTGAAAACGTCGAGGCCTTGGGCACATTCCAGGCGCTGTGGCCAGATACTCAGTGGTGAGTCTAGGTCCGTACGAATCTGACCGCAAGTGATGCCACACGGGCGATAGGGCCGGGTGCCTCCAGCGATAGCGGCCGCCCCGCGCGTCCCGTAGGCCTGCCAATGCTATGCTTCAGAGTCGGTATCCCCTGAGAGTGCCTCGCGAGATTGGACGCACGCACGAGAGACGAAGTTTCGGAACCTATTGTGCAGAAAACTGTAACGCCAGAGCCACTGGAACGTTCCGCGCAGACTTACGGGTCCAAAGGTAGCGCCAGACAAGACGGGCAGCTCTGGCACCCATTCAGCTGTTGGGTGTATAGTGTGGCCGTGCGCTGGTTTGCGAGGAAATTGAAAGAATGTATGGGCGGAAAGAAGGAATTACGGAATGAACGGCGAACTAGATCTCACAAAGTTTGGGCATCGAACAAACTAATTGGGAAGGGAAAGATGAATACGGTCTCCCACGAAGAAACAGGCCCCACAACAGGGAACCAGGACCTCGTTAGGGAGCTCAACAAGGCGGTCATCCTCAACATAATATGGAGGCATGCGCCTATCTCACGGGCTGAGATCGCGCGGGTGTCAGGGTTGACCCGGGGTACCGTGTCGTCGCTGGTAGATGAACTCATCCGCGACAGCTTGGTGAAGGAGATAGGCACTGGCACCTCGGCCATGGGTCGCAAGCCCATAATGTTGCAACTTAACGCCGGGGCTGGTGTGATCGTCGGAGTTGATCTTGGCGTCAATTACATCTTGATTATCCTTGCGGACCTCCGGGCGCAGGTGCTCGCTCGTAACAGACTGAGTATCAGACCGGACATGGGGGAGAAGCGGATCCTTGATGTGATGCTGGATGGGATTGCCAGAATCATGGCCGCCGCCCCGACAACACCTCGTGGCCTTCTGGGCATAGGTGTCGGCGTGCCTGGGTTAGTGGAAACGGATCACGGCGTTCTCAAGTTCGCCCCAAACCTCAGATGGAAAAACGTGCCCCTCAAGGATATACTGCAGGACCGGTTCGAGATGCCGGTTTATGTGGACAACGAAGCTAATGTAGGTGCGCTTGGCGAGAAATGGTTCGGGGCAGGACAGGGGATACGTCACATGGTTTATTTAAGCGTAGGTATTGGCCTTGGAGCGGGCGTGGTTCTCAACGGGGAGCTTTACCGTGGTGCCACGGGTTACGCAGGAGAACTCGGGCATTTCACCATTGACCCCGATGGACCCGTTTGTGGTTGTGGGAACCGGGGCTGCTGGGAGACATTCGCGTCAGAGCTTGCCACGCTGCGCCGAGCCAGAGAAGCAGTCGAACGTGGAGAAGGTACTATACTCCGGGGACTGCTTGATGCAAAGTGCCTCCGGGCTGGTGCTGGAGATACTTCCACCGCCGGGACAGTGGGTGACCCTACATTCAGCGTGGATAGCGCGGGCGCAAGCGCCGGCGAACATGGAACGGACGCAGGGCAACAACATACGACGCCTGACGAGATGTCGAGAGGGACCGGGGATACAGCTGCGGGGCTGTCCGTGGGTTTACTGGTGGAAGCGTGCGAACGGGGCGATGTCACGGCGCAACGCGTTCTTAAGGAAACAGGTAGGTATCTTGGGATAGGAATTGCGGGTCTAGTGAATGCATTCAATCCTGAGGTTGTCGTCGTCGGAAACACTATTGGGCAGTGCGGGCGATGGGTACTCGACGAAGCAGCTAAGGAGATGCAGGCTCGAGGGCTGTCGCAGCTCGTCAGGGGTGTCAGGATTGTGCCTGCCATGCTTGGTCCCGACGCGTGCGCAGTCGGGGGAGTGTCGCTTGTCTTGAGCGACTTCCTCAGTCTTCCGAAGATAGCGTTCTAAGGAGTGATACGGGCTGCCGCACCCGGATCATGTCTAGGAGGAAAGGCAGTCTGGCTGCTTAGACGGCATGATCCAAGTCATTCGGTGTAATGTTCCTGAATGAGGCTCCCGAACAGGAGTACACAAGACGGAGGCGTTTGTGCAGTGGGTATCAGGGTCAAAAACAGCGTAGGGATCTGGGCGTTTGGAGGAAATGCAACGCGGTTCATGCCCCGAGGCTATCATCCAGATGCAGCCACCGAGACAACGGTCGACAAGACCAGACGTGCTGTAGAGGGGCTAGGCGATCTTGTTGATGGTTTCGAGTACCACTATCCCGGCGAAATCAACGAACAGAATGTCTCCCAAATCCAAGCCGCCCTTGGCGAGAAGGATATCTACGCACTCGCGCTGGGTCTCTTTTCAGAACCGCAGTTTGCCCTCGGAACGTTCACAAATCCGGACCCCGCGAAACGCAGGGAGGCAATCCAAATCACCAAGGCTGGGATTGACCTCGCGGCGGGCATTGGTGCTCATTTCATAATCTGGCCTGGAGGCGACGGCTACAACTACCCGTTTCAGGCTGCGTACGATGAGTTGTGGCGGCATTTCCTGGAAGGAGTCGGAGAAGTCGTTGACTACGCGGCCCAGAAAGGTGTGAGGGTGTTCCTTGAACACAAGAACAGCGAGCCAGCTATGAAGATCCTCATGCGCAACATGGGGATGGCGATATATGTGGTCAACAAGCTGAGAGAGATGGGGTACAATACTTCTCTCCTTCAGCTGAACATGGACTGGCAACATTTGATTATGAACGGCGAAAACTTGGCTGAGTACGTTGCGGTACTTGCGAGGGAAGGTCTTCTCGGACATCAGCATGCTAACAGTGGTTGGGGTACGTTCGACGATGATAACATGGTCGGGGCATTGGTGTTCATGGAGACTCTTGCGGTTGCCAAGGAACTGCAACGTGTCGGTTACGGCAGAAACGGGGAACGCGTAGGGTTTGACCTGTTTCCCTATACTGAGGATCAGGTTGCAGCGGTACGCCGGAGCATTCTGCAGTGGGAGTTCATCTACTCACTCGCTGAGAGAATTGATTCACAGCGACTCCAGGAAGCACAGAGACGGAATGACGCTGTGACGTGCTACCAACTAGTGTTTGAGGTGCTAGGTCTCGACAGGGAATTTGAGGAAAGGCTCCTCGGGCTAGACAGGCGAGGAAGTGGCAAGAGAGGCTAGGCGTCAGTTTCTCGAGAGCGTCTGGGTCAGAACGCGAGTGTGTGCGGTGAGGATCACTCTTTTACGCGTACGCCAAACGCACGCAGGCGTCGTAGGCAAGTACGGAGTGGCTCCCTTGAAAAGCGATGAAAGGCCGATTGCCCTCGGCAGGCGGCGATTTACTGTGTTAGCCTGTGAAGGGGGCGGGCCGAAGAGGCAAGCTCCGGGCGCGACTGCTTGAGACGTCTCTCTTCATGGTCGACTGGCGCGTGAGTGTGCCGGGAGGCATTGGTGTGCGGGGCTGGTGTGAAAGGGGTGTGTCTGGTGTGGGCAAGACGCGTCACCTCCCCGGTGGAGAGCGAAACAAGCATAGACGGACGTCCATGGGCCAAATTGTGAACTTCTTGGTTTTGCGAGGTGTCGTGAGCTCCGCCATCGGGCCTCTATTCGTTGGTCTTTCAACCATGAAGGACGTTCTTAAGAGTCAAGGCGTGGAAACTACAGGTATTAGAGGCAAGAAAACACTAGGCTGACAATTACAGCATACAATGAGACCGAACCGACCTATCGCTGAGCGAGATGAATTTCTAAAGACGTCTGTAGTCGTAAGACGTTCATAGAGAGAGCGCGCAGTCTGAAGGGAGAAATGGTACATGAGAATCGTTGATGTACGAGCACGTTGTATACGAAGCCATATTCCCAGAGTGCAACTTGGTGGGATGGCCTGGAAGGTCGATTTAGCTTCAACCATAGTGGAGATTGAGAGTGACGAGGGTATTGTTGGACGTGGCGAGGCCACAATGTCAAATGGGGCACATAACGAGGAGGTTCTGGCCAGAGCAATCAAGACAGTCTTTGCGCCCATGATTATAGGCGAAGACCCAAGAGATATCACAGCTCTTTGGCGAAAGATGTGGCTGTATGCAAGAACAATGGGATTTCTGAGCCCGGTCAGCGCAATCGACCAAGCTCTTTGGGACCTGAAAGCTAGGTGGTTAGGGGTTCCGATTTACGATCTCCTTGGCGGAAAAGTTCGTGACAAGATTCGAGTTTATGCGTGCAGCGCTGTGAAGAAGGACATTGACCAACACGTGGCCGACATAAGAAAGTACGTTGAGCTTGGCTTCCAGGCGACAAAACTCTCGATTGGCCGGGGAGTCGATGAAGACATAGAACTCATCAGAAGAGCGACGGAAGCCGCTGAAGGCAAGATTAAGATTGCTGTCGATGCTAATGGATACTATGACGATTTTGCGGCAGCACTTCGAATTGCTGAAGTCTGCGACGAATGCGGCATCTTCTGGCTGGAGGAGCCTTTGCCCCTGACAGACATAACTGGCCTGGCTGAACTGAATCGTCGTGTTAAGACCCCGATCAGTGGATTTCAGTCTGAGACCTCAGCATATCGGATGAAGGAGTATCTTAGAAACAACGCGTTGGAGATCTACCAGCCAAGACTTGACTATTGCGGCGGCATAACACAGTCGAAGAGAATAGCCGAGATATGCGAGGTATGGCATAAGCTCTTTATCCCGCACTCTTTCGGGGGTGGAGTGAAATTCGCTGGGACCGTGCAGGTAATTGCCGCCGCCCTTGCAGGTGGATGGGTTGAATTCCCCGTTGTTCTCGATCACGAGAATCCAAAGAGATTCATGACCGGTGATTACATAAGTAACAGCGAAGTGTTTCGCGTGGATGATGAGGGATTCTTGACGGTGCCGACTGGCATCGGAAATGGAATAGAGATCAATGAGGATGCCATACGGGAGTTGGAGATCGATTATTGACGTACCCTTGGCATGTCCGCCTTCTCTCTCGGCGCTCTGAACGGACAGACGGTGGGGGGTGGTAGGCAGGGACTTATCAGCCTAAGTAGTTTGTTCTGCGTCGCCTACCTGAAGAACAACTCTATTGTGCTAGGGGGAGGAAAAACATGCGCAACAAGACAGTGCGGTTCGTGTTCATATTGGCGATGGTGCTGCTTCTGTCACCGTTGACGGGGACTGTGATGGCAAAAGAGAGTGTTGTCATCTATACGAACTGGAGCTTGGATGACGTGGAGGGAATAAAGAAAGCCTTTGAAGCTGATAACCCCAACATTGAAGCGACCTTCTTCCGGGCTGCGATAGAGGAGCTCTTTACAATTCTGGATCTAGAGATGCAAACCGGGCAGGTGAAGGCCGACGCAGTGATTTTCGGGGATCCAATGCGGGCCGAGCTATTTAAGGCCAATGGCTGGCTTGCCCCTCTCAATCTCTCTGACGACACTGTCAAGATGATCGACAAGTCGTTCCTCGACCCGGATGGGTATATTGCTCCTTACATGCTTCAGCTTGTGACCCTGCAGTTCAACAAGAACTACGTAAAAAAGGCCCCGACTTCGTGGGCTGACTTGCTGGATCCGAAATACAAAGGCAGAATTGCCATGGGAGACCCGAAAACCACAGGTATGGTGCATGTCCCTATGTGGTTTATCACCCAGTATCTCGGCCGCAAGGTTGGATCCCCGTTTGGGTGGGACTATTTCCGGCAGCTCGCGAAGCTGGGGCCTAGGCTTGTTGACGGTCACAGGACAATACGTGACCTGATTGCTACTGGGGAGATTTCAATTGGGATCCAGACTCTGGACAACTGCATAAAGTCGGTTGCAGAAGGCGAGCCAACCGGATATGCCTACATGAAGGAGGGAACTCCGGCACTTTACCAGGCTGTGGGTGTAATCAAGGGGGCACGTAATCTCAAGAACGCAAGAATCTTTGCTAACTGGCTCCTCAGCTACAACGGACAGAAAGCTGTCAACGAAGTCATTGGTACCCTTCCAGTCCGCAAGGGGGTGCCGGTTGTTGCTGGCGAGACGGTTGAGGAGATATCCAAGTTCGGTCCTGTTGTGATTGTCGGTCCAGAGCTTACACCACAGCTCAGAGCCGAGCAGACCGAAACCTACTATAAGTTGAAGGACGAGGCTAGTCGCTGAGGGTGGGAACGTACCTGGGCGGGAGTCCCCCTCCCGCCCAGGTACCCATTAACCGCTCTTTAACTTTAAGCCAACTGGACCCGTGGTTAGCGCACAAAGGAGGAGCAATGGCACGTGACAAATCCGGCCTCACGTACTAGTAACAACGTGTTCGCTAGTCGCCTTTGGCGGAGGGAGAATTTCCAGGCAGCCTACATAGTGTGGTTTTTGGCCACAGTACTTACCATCGTATTCATCGCCTTGCCAATAGGGTATATTCTGGTGACATCCTTCACGGAAGGGGGAAAACTATCCCTTAAACCTTTGCTCGACTATTTTCTCCACGATGGCTCAGCGCTTAGGTCGGCTCGGAACAGTTTCGTCTTGTCTGCTTCGGTGGCCATCGTCAGCGTACTTGTCGGGGTTCCTTTGGCCTTCGGGGTGAGCAGAACAGACATGGCGTGGAAAGGGCTCGTTCGTGCTACGGTTATCGTGGCCATCATAACACCCCCGTTTCTGCGAACTATGGCGTACATTCTGCTTTTTGGCCCCAACGCAGGATATGTGAACGTGCTTCTCCGTGACGCCTTCTTCCCCAGACTGACACAGGGGCCATTGAATATCTTCGGGCTGGCGGGATTGGTCCTCCTGTGCACCCCAATCGGCATTGCTCAGGTCTTTGTCCTAACGTCCACGGCGCTTCGACAGATGGATCCTTCTCTGGAAGAAGTCGCTCGGGTCAGCGGGGCCAACCGCTGGAGGACGGCGTGGATGATAACGATTAGGATCTCTCGTAACGCTATACTAGCCGGCGCGTTAATGGCGTTTACGATATCTTTGGCTTTGTACGGCACTCCCCATTTGCTAGGTATTGACGTTCTGACAACTAAGATCCGCGAAGCGTTGATGATGCCAGTGAATTTCAAGAAGGCGTCTGTGTTATCTAACTTTGCCATTGTCATGGCGATAGTAGTTCTAGGCTTTTATAGACGTGCAGTCCGAAACGACGCGCAGTTCCAGACTGTTACAGGCCGCGGATTCAGACCTGCTGTAATGGAGATGGGAGGATGGCGTCATTTATTCACCGCCTTGGGATTTGTTTACGCATTCTTGTCTTTTGTCTTGCCATACGGCGCCCTGATATTCATGTCATTGCTGAAAAGAGTTGGAGTCACGCCTACCCTCGAGGATCTTACGCTTGAACACTATAGATTTGTGTTTACGTCACCGTTTGCTCTCCGAGCTATTCGGAATAGCCTCATTCTTTCCATAGCCGCAGCAATGGTTTGTATCCTGATCGCGGTTGTGACTGCTTACATAGTTGTCCGGACTCGGATCAAAGGGCGATTCTTCCTGGATTACTTGACAGCATTACCTCAAGGTGTGTCAGGAACCGCTCTAGCGGTAGGGCTGATATTGGTGTACACATCCCCAGCCTTCCGGAGCCTTCGGCTCTATGGGACATTGATGATCCTTCTGCTTGCGTACGTGGCACGTCACATGCCCATTGCGTTTAGGAGTATACAGACGTCCTTTATGCAAGTGAGCTCGGAGTTAGAAGAAGCAGCTCGGGTTGCGGGCGCGAGTTGGTTCCAGACAATCGTACGGGTAACAATACCTTTGGTGAAGGAAGGAGTCACCTATGCATGGGTTCTCGTTTTCCTGTCGGCTCTCCCGGAGTTGAGCTCCTCAATAGTATTACGACACATGGGGAACGACACCGTTGCCACTGCTCTGCTCGACATTTGGTCGGGTGCGGGGGGATATCAGAAGGCGTGTGCTCTGGGAAGCGCAGCATTCCTGCTGGTAACAAGTGTTTTCTTGATCACGAGCAAACTCACCGGACGTAGCGTTTTTGACAGAGACATCAACGGGTAGACGTTGTGGGAATAGCTGGCAGGGTACGTTCCGATTAACGTTTGCACGTCATAACCAAGGGGTGGGCAATCATCGATTGACGCGTTCTTGTGGTGTCTGGATGGTTCCCGAACGTTCACAAGGGCAGTGCGAAAGGTATCTAGAGGGGCTGCGGAGGCTGTTAGTCGCCGCGGCACGACCCAGCATGAGACGCGTACATCTTTGGTTCGACGAATTCATCGAGTCAGCGACAAGAACGGCAAGAACCGCCGCACGCACGGTCAAGAGATGGTAAACGGCAGAGTGCGTCTTTGGCCTTTGAGTCCCGAAGGAGGAACATGCATGAATACGAAGCTAAGGATTGTCGGTCTTACAAAGCGATTCGGCGATTTTACAGCCTTGGAGAACTTGTGCCTTAACATCAATGAGGGCGAGTTCATGACGTTGTTGGGTCCCAGCGGATGCGGGAAGAGTACAACCATTCGACTGATTGCTGGGCTGGAGAGGCCAGATAGTGGGAGTATATACATCGATGATAAACTCGTTTCAGGCCAGGGTACGATGGTGCCTCCCGAAAGGAGGAACATGGGCATGGTATTCCAGAGTTATGCCGTGTGGCCTCACATGAGCGTGTTCGAGAACGTAGCTTTTGCTCTTCGGATGAAGAAAGTGCCAAATTCCACTATTAAGAGTCGAGTTAGGGAGATGCTTAGACTGGTTAATCTAGAAGGACTTGAGCAGCGTTACCCCACCCAGTTGAGTGGCGGACAACAGCAGAGGGTTGCGTTGGCCAGGGCATTGGCTTCGGAACCGTCCATCCTTCTGCTTGATGAGCCGTTGAGCAACCTGGACGCGAAATTGAGAGAGAGTATGCGCTTTGAGATTCGTGCTATCCAAAAGAGGGTCGGAATCACGACTGTTTATGTAACTCATAGCCAGGAGGAAGCTCTGACAATGTCAGATAGGATAGCCGTCATGCGGTGCGGCGCACTTCTCCAGGTTGGCACTCCCTTCGAGATTTATAATGAACCGGCTAGCAAATTCGTTGCTGACTTTGTCGGGCTGGCAAACTTCTTTAGGGGGAAGGTCGTGGGCGCTTGCGATGGTTATTACGACATACAGTTAGGGAACGGTACCATGATCCGTGCAATCGGTCGAAAGGACGGTCAGGCTGCGATGACAGACGTGGAAGTCATGGTGCGTCCGGAGAACATTCGACTGTCTTCGCCGGATTCGGGTGAGAAAGAAGGGATGAACACTCTCCTTGGTCTTGTCCAACGGGCAGCATTCAGCGGTGGAATAGCTGAGTACTCTGTGCAAGTGGACGCTTGCGAGACACCGGTGAGGGCTCAGGGCGATCCGTCCAGCATGCTGAATGTTGGAGACAGAGTGCTGCTGTCGTTTGACGCGAGAGCGACCCACATCGTCCCTGCAGCAGATCAATGAAAGTCGTGGGAATCGGGGCGGTTGTTCTGTCTGAAGTAGCGGCTAGATTTGCTGCAGCGCGTTAGCCATTCTGGAGGAACCGACATTTTGGTAGCGTTCGGTCCCCCTGGTCTCCACACGAGCGAAGCTGGAACAAGGGTGCCCGAAGGTTTGTGGAATGTCGAGTTAGAGGGCTCCTGATCCGTTGTGGTAGAACACGGACGCTGGAGAACGGCGTGAGCCGCCAATATGAGCATGTCATAGCGACTGCCCAGCCCTTTTCGCCAGGCAGACAAGTAGGCGCAATCGAGTCTGAGCTGGCATACGTACAAGGGTGGGGGGTTACATCGGAACGGGCTTCACAGGACTTGAGGGCCAGGTTCAAAGAACTCAACGACTGCCTCTGTCTAGGCCGCGAAGAGTGCCATAACAGGGAGCATCCTGAGATCCGCGGTGTTTCGGTACAGGAAGCGCTCGACCGTGAGAGGGGTTTACTGCTTGGAGTTCGTGGACTTCGACCATTACTTCGAGGTCCTTGTGAAGAGTGGCAGCTGTGCTGTTTGCACCAGGATTCGAAGGCCTGTGTCCGCTGTATCGGGAGCTATAGACCATTGTCACGAAGACCGAATCAGACAGCAAGCTGTCCGTGCTGGTTTTCTAACAACCGCTAAGCGATCTGTCCCCATGGCAGAGCCGTGCCGCGAGGCGAGGTAGGCGGAAGGGGCTGCAGTTGCCGGGCCTGGAGTGACACATATTGTGAGCGACCGGCGGGCCAGCGGCCGTCACAGAGTGGACGCTCGGAGGGTCTAGAACAGCCCGTCGCACAGCTCTGGAATCTTCGCGAACACGGGTCAATTACACCAACAGGATGTTACCCGCCGGTGGCGAACGCTATGGTATGTAACAGTGTCATGACCTGGGGCGCGACGCCGACACGTCCTTGCGGAAGTGAAGTGCAGAGTGGGAACTAGACTCATGAGAACTGGGCTCAAACGTGCTGCTGCCTAGACGACGGGGGTGTGTGCCTTGCCCTTACTGCTGGGCATCGACATCGGGACTTCCGGCACGAAGGTCATCATCACGGACGAGACGGGGCGCGTCGTGGCCTCGGCGACGGAAACTTACCCCCTTCAGACCCCGCATCCCAACTGGGCTGAGCAGGACCCGCACGACTGGTGGGCCGCCACTTGCGCCGCCATACGCGGCGCATGCGCGAGCGGTGGCGTGAGGCCGGCCGACATCGGGTGCGTGGGGCTAACCGGACAGATGCACGGCCTCGTGTTGCTCGACGGGGAGGGGAGGGTCCTCCGCCCGGCCATCCTTTGGTGCGACCAGCGGACGGCGGATGAGTGCCGATGGATCACCGGGGCGGTTGGTGGGGCGGCGCGTCTTCGCGAGCTCACGTGCAACCCCGCACTTACCGGCTTCACGGCGCCGAAGGTCATTTGGGTCAGAGACCACGAGCCCGAGCTGTACGGGAAGATCCGCAGGATCCTTCTCCCCAAGGACTACATCAGGTTCAAGCTTACCGGGGAATATGCAACTGAGGTTTCGGACGCTTCGGGCACCCTCCTGTTTGACGTGAGGGGCCGCAGGTGGTCGCGGGATGTCCTCAACACGCTCGGGATCCCCGAGGACTGGCTCCCGCGATGCTACGAATCCCCGGAAGTCACGGGGCGGGTCACGCGGGGGGCAGCATGCGAAACCGGCCTTGCCGAGGGCACGCCGGTGGTTGGGGGAGCCGGCGACCAGGCTGCCGGGGCCGTCGGCAGCGGCATAGTCAGGCCCGGAGCGATTTCCGTGACTGTGGGCACTTCCGGCGTCGTGTTTGCATATATGGACGAGGCCGCCCTCGACGCCGAGGGGCGGCTCCACACGTTCTGCCACGCCGTCCCAAGCAAGTGGCATGCGATGGGGGTCACGCTCGGGGCCGGCGGTTCGATGCGGTGGTTCCGTGACATGCTGTGCGAATCCGAAATGGAGGTGGGCCGGTGTGCTGGCATCGACCCCTATGAGCTCATCACGGCCGAAGCCGCACAGGCAGAGCCCGGATGCGAGGGACTCGTGTTCCTTCCGTACTTAGCTGGCGAGAGGACGCCATATCCTGACCCAAATGCGCGGGGTGTGTTCTTCGGGCTTTCGCTGCGGCACACGAAGGCCCATATGGCGCGGGCAGTCATGGAGGGCGTGGCCTTCAGCCTGCGGGATTGCCTCGAGCTTGTGAAGGCCCTCGGTGTTTCCATGGGAGAGGTACGGGTCTCCGGCGGCGGAGCGAGAAGCGCGCTGTGGAGGCAGATCATCGCTGACGTGCTCGGGACACCTCTCGTAATGCTGAAGGTCGCTGAAGGCCCCGCGTACGGCGCAGCACTCTTGGCCGGGGTGGGAACGGGCGTTTTCACCAGCGTGCCCGAGGCATGTGACCTGGCAATAGAGACCGACGGCGTGACCGAGCCCAACCCGCCGGTGGTAGCCGTTTATGACGAGTACTATGACCTGTACCGGGCGCTTTATCCGTGGCTCAAGCCGGCATTCGAGCGGCTTGCCGGGGTGGTCTCCCGAGTGGTCTCCCGAAAGGACTAAAAGAGGGCTAAAGGCCTGAAGCGCGGCCGCCCGCACTTGTGACGTATTGTGCAGGCACAGCGTGGTCACGGCGCCGCAGAGCCGCTACGGCCCCGTTCGGCAGGGGCCGCGCGGCAGATGTGGCCGTGGTGTGGCTTGGGGTATGGCCGGCGCGAGGTCTCCAGGCAGCAGTTGCCTCCGTCTGTCGAAGAGCTGCCGCCTGGCTTGGCGCGTGGCTGGCACGAGGTCCGTGCGAGGATGACACCCATGCGGGCGGGAGCGTCGGTCAGGACCTCATGGTCTCGACGAGGCTGGCTGCGACTGCTTTCAGGTTGTGCCTGTTCACGCGCTCGATGGTCTCGATCACATCGCTCGGGAAAGCCGCAATTCCCGCGAACGCGCCGGCCACCGAGCCTGCGATGGCACCCACGGTATCGCAATCCCCGCCCGTGTTCGCGGCGAGGATGGCGGTCTTCATCGGGTCGCCTCCGGCAAGGGCGAAGAGGGCGATCGCGGCCGGCACAGTCTCCGCCGTGGCGACGGTGGTTCCCACGAGCTCGTACAGGTCGCGGCACGCCCGCGACTCGTCACGTGCCGAAAGAGCGAGGTCCACGGCCCACTCGATCCTCCTCGCGATGGATGGCGCAGCCACGAGCCGCCCGCGGGCAGCTCCAAGGTCCGCTCCCTGCATCGCCGCGCGAACCACGTTTTCGAGCGTGGTTTCGCCACCCATGGCGCACGCAATGGCGCAGCTTATCGCAGCCGCACCCGAGATGGCAATGCTCGTCCCGTGGGTCGGCAAGCAGCAGAGTTCCGTGTCGGCGACCGCGCCGTCGGGGTCGCCCGGATGAATGATGCCGACCGGGCTAATTCGCATGGGCGCGCCGTTGGTCTCACCGGACTTCCCGGCCTCAGCGGGGGGAACGCCAGCGCGCAGAAGCGCCAGGGCCGCCCGCGAGCTGGGACCAAGCACCAGGGCTCCTTCGTCGAGGGCCCCGACGGACTCAGCCCAGGCGAGGATCTCCCGTGCCACGCTTTCTGGCACCACCTTCCCGCGGTCGCCGATGATGGCGCGAGCCACGGCAACGGTCTGCGCGGTATCGTCGGTCGTGCTCCCTGCCGGGAGACCGTCATGGATAACGTGGCCGCGCGGGGCAGGAAGGAAGCGGTCTATGCGGCCTATCTGACTTGCGATCTCTTCCGGTGTCATCAGCGAGGAGGGCATTCCCATCGCATCGCCTACAGCGACCCCCATGAGGCATCCGTATGCGCGTTCGAACAGAGCGTCATTCATTGAAGAAACCTCCTGTGAAGTTGTCGACTCAGAGTGCTCCATAGCCGGCTCGCGCTGCCGCGACGGCGGCCGCGGTGAGGGCGATACACACCGCGAGGACGACGTAATCGCGTGGGCGCATCATCATCTTGCGCAAGGTCGTCCAGTTGCGCGTGGCTCCGTAACCACGGTTGAGCATGGCGCACGCGAGGTTTTCCGACATCCGGATGGAGTCGACGATCATCGGCACCATGACCGGAACGTATGCTTTGATGCGCTGTATCATGCCGCCTGTCTCCACCATTGCGCCGCGTGCTTTCTGCGCGTCGAGGACCATCGCCGCCTTCTTTTCCATCGTAGGCACGAAGCGAATCCCGGTCGTGATTATGAACGACATCTCATACGGAACCCGCATGGCCCAAAGAAGCTGAAGGAAGTCGTCTAACGGCGTCGTGAGCGTGAGAACTGACGATGCAACCACCATCGTAAGGATCCGGAGGAGCAGGGTCACGCCGTACAGGACGCCCCCCACGGACACGGGCAGGTGGCCTCCGGGCCACGAGTAAAAGAGGACCCTGCGTGCCGCATCGGTAGTGAAGGCCGAGACTGGGTACGTGTAGCCGGTAATGACCATCACTATGACGAACACCGGCATGAGCGGGCCCAGCACCCCCCAGAGCCTCCGCGCGGGAAGGCGCGCCGCGGCCGCGACGCCTGCCACGACGAGCACGAGAGCAGCGTTGTATATAGGGCTCCTGAATAGGAACAGCACTACCATCAGGCATATGAACGCCACGACCTTGGTTCGGACGTCGAGGCGGTGGACGATTGATTGGCCCGGGATGTACTCGAGAAACATGTGATTCCTCCTGCGATGTGTTCTTTAGGTGTGTTCTTTAGGTGCGGCCGGCTGCCGCCGCCATCGAAAGGGTGAATGTGGGTCCTTATCGATGGCCAACCTCGGAATCAGACGAGCATCGGGTGCCTTGAAGCGTTTCGCACGGACCGCTGGACTACGGCCTGCGGTCGCAGGTGCGGTCGCGGCTGCGGTCGTCCGGGCTTGCGGTATTCGCAGGCGCCGGTCCCAGCGGTCCCAGAGCCGCCATGACGAGCCCAACCGCTTCGTCTACCGTGGTCACCTCGGCAGGCATGCCCACGTCGCCCAGTTCCTCCGCAAGCAGCGATATTTGCGGCGGCGCGAGATATGCTGAGCGCAACACGTCACGCTGGCGGAAGACCTCTCGCGGCGTGCCATCCGCCACGATCCTCCCCTTGTGCATGACGACGACCCGCTCGGCGTATTCTGCAACGATCCGCATGTCGTGCGTGATCATGACGATGGTATGTCCCGCCCGATGGAGGTCGCGGACGAGGTGCATCATCTGTTCAGCTCCGGCCCAGTCTTGACCTGTGGTGGGCTCGTCGATGACGAGGATGTTCGGCTTCATGACCAGTACGGACGCCACCGCCACACGCTGGCGTTCTCCCTTGCCCAGCATGAACGGGTGGCGGTCTGCCACATCCTCGAGGCCCACGAAGCTCAGCACCTCGCGAACGCGCTCGCGTGCCGCGTCGGGCGCAAGCCCGAGGTTGCGCAGGCCATACCCTACTTCCTCTTCCACCGTGGAGCAGAATATCTGGTGGTCAGGGTTCTGGAACACGTATCCCACGCGATGCGAGAGGCTGCTCACGGTCTCGCCCCTGGTATCGACGCCATCGATCTCGACGCGGCCCTTCGTGGGCTTGAGAAGGTTGTTGAAGTGCTTGACGAGGGTGGTTTTGCCTGCCCCGTTCTGTCCGACGAGGGCCACGAACTCGCCGCGACGTATCTCGAGGTCCACGCCTCGAAGGGCCTGGGTGCCCGGGCCGTAGCTGTGCTCGAGCCCCACGACCTTGATCGCGATGGGAGATGCAGACGCGGCGTCTGGCCCGCTATGCGCAACGTCCGGGCTCGACGTCGACGGTGGCGGGCTTACTGGCGCCTTGCCGTCGTCGCTCGACGTCTTGCGCGTGCTCGAGGCCTTATGCGCCGCGGGAATCCTTCGCCCTCGCAGGATGCGTCTTGCGAGGCCCGCCGCCTCCCGGACGGTGAGAGGGACGTCGCCCGCGCCTATGAGCCCCGCCTCATGCAGGCGCCACCCGAACTCGCATACCTGGGGCGGCCTGATGCCCAAGCGCATCGTGAGCGGCACGTCGCAGAAAAGGTCGCGCGGTCGCCCGCGCCAGACCACCTCGCCCTTGTTAATGACGATTACCTCGTCCGCACGTTCGGCTATATCCTCGCTGGAGTGCTCCACCGCTAGGATGGTAAGGTGTCGCTCGCGGCGCAGCCGGTCGACGGCTGCGTAGATCTCGTCCCGACCCAGCGGGTCAAGCTCTGACGTGGGCTCGTCCAGCACGAGCACTTGCGGACGCATCGCAAGCACCCCGGCTATCGCGAGCCTTTGCTTCTCGCCTCCCGAGAGCTCGCTCGTGAATCGGCCCTCGTACCCGGCGAGGCGGACAGCGCCGAGAGACTCAGCTATCCGCGCTTCGATCTCGGCGGGAGGAAGCCCCATGTTGCCTGGGCCAAAGGCCACATCCTCTCGTACCGTGATACCGAAGATCTGTGTCTCGGGGTCTTGCATAACGAGCCCGATCTTTGAGACCAGCGTCTGGATGCGGAATCTCTGCGTGTCCATGCCCATTACCGCGACGCGGCCTGACATGTCGCCCTCAAAGAGCTGGGGGACCAGGCCGTTCAGCGTCATGGCGAACGTGGTCTTGCCCGCGCCTGTCGGGCCCATGATGGCGACGAAGCGCGGGGAATCGATTCCGTAAGTTATGCCCTTGAGAGTAGGGGCCTTGCCCTTCGGATACTTGTACGAAAGGGATTCGACCTGGACGATCCCTGACCCTGAGCTTTGCGTGATCGTTGCTTCTGGCATGTGCTGCAATACACTCCCCAATCCTCGTGTTGGGCGGCGACCTGCCGTGCTACGCCCCGGGCAAGCCCAGCCTGGTGTGGGTTTGCGTGGAGGCCGGGTGGATTCCCCGGGCCGGGCTTGCTGAGCCCTCGGATGCCCGCGCGTCGGCCCTGCCGCCTTGCCGCCAGCGCTCTGGCGCGCGCTGTGCTGTACTGAGGCGCACCTGGGAGCACGATGGCACACTCGTGCGCACTCGGGCATGCTTACGCGCGGTGAGGTGCGAACGTGCGAACGAGCCGGCCCACGAGCTTGAGCGACTCTTGGAGCCGTCTCGGCAGACCGACTACGTCGCGGTCAAGTCCGGGTGAGACGGCCGACAAGGGCCACGGGCTTCCCCACCACCCGGGCGATCTCACGGAGCGCGGCGCGTTCCGCGTCCGCCTCTTCTGCCACTGCCTCCGCCTCCGTGTCCGTGTCCGTGTTCATGTCCGCGTCCGCGCCACGACTGGCGGCGACTGACACCAGGACGCACGTGGAGGGACCCGCGGATTTCTTTGTATCGAGGCCGGGGTCTGGGCTCATGACCAAGGAAAGGCCGGCCGATGCCGCCATCTGGCGCGCCTCATACTCAATTCCCTTGGAGCCGACAGGCAGGATGTCGTGAACCTGCGCCAAGCGTGCCAACTTCATCACTGTGGGGACGTCTGCGATCTCAGGATCATCGACCGTCACGGCATCTCCGGGTGCACTCTTAGGGATCCCGACAGCTGCGACGATGTCGCCTGGAAGACCAGTGCCTGGCCTCAGGCGGCGCTCCTCGGCGAGTCCTATGACCGTAACTCCGACGCCTGTTGCGATTGTGGGCACGTTGTCTTCTGTGCTACCGGTGACCGCTCCATTGCCTTCGATTCCTGCAAGACTAGCTTCGAACCTCACGCCTTCGATGATCTCCCTGCCTGTAGGCTCCAATTCTACGCTCAGGGCATCCACAATCACCAGCGGGCGCGCGCCGCTGGCGAGCATCTCCATGAGTGGCACGCGCGCCGCGAACCGCCCGAGGAGGTAGCCCGGTACCTTGACCGTGTCGTGGGGCTTTGGGCCTATCCCGCCGTCCGAGTCGCACGCGATGACCATGTAATAAGGACCTGCAAGCCGAACCAGCGTCAGGTCGCGACACTTCGCGACGCGGTGCCGAAGGATCGTTCCTGCCGCTTCGGGCGAAGAATCCGGAGGCGAACACACGCCCATCGAGTCTGCCCCGACCAGCTCGGCCAGGTCTTTCTCTATCTGAGCCATTTGAGACTCAAACGGTCTTGACTTCGGCATGACCCTTTATCACCCGCGAATACCGTTGGTTTCATCAGATGTTTCATCAGATCATGTTGCTAGATCATCGGATGACACCGCTAGATCATGTTGCTGCGCTTCACGATCGCGTACGCCACGGCCGCGATGATGATGTTGACGGCGGACCCTACCGTGAGCGGTGCCAGGAGCCCGAGTGCAAGCCCCATGCCACCGATCGGGACCATCACGAAGGCGGCCACTACTCCGTTGAGGAACGTAGCCGCGATTATCGCCGGTACGATGCCGAGCTTCTTGTTGATCCACCAGAAAGCTGCGGCGAAGACGGCCATTTCGATGGCGACCAGGATGTGAATGGGCACGCTGAGCGGGAAGCCGGTCGTGGCTGCCGTGAAGATGTGCCCAATCGCGGCGACGATGCCGCCTTCGAGCCAGCCGAAGGATACAGCGCTGAAGTAGCCAGGGCACGAGTCAAGCGCCACCGTGCCGGTCGGGCTCGGAATCTTAATGATTGAGCCTACGGCGCTGAGCGCCACGAATATCGCCATCCGAGCAACGCGCCTAGGAGTCCAGTAAGTCTTGCGCAGGTCACCTTCAAGTCCGGGGTTGGTTCCCATTGACCTTTCCTCCTTGTCCTTGTGGGCATTGTGTCAAAACCGACCGTAACGTGAACATGGTTAGGACACCTGCGTCTTGATCCCGATCGTCTGCTCTCTTCTTTCCGCGGGATTCGCGCTTGTTCCCGTTTCCGTCCGCATTCCAGTCGCTCGTCCATTCGCCCTCGCAGTCAGCGTTGCTGTAAACTTGCACCTATCACCTCGCAGCACGGATTTTACAAACTCAACGGGGGTTCCGTTCTTGTCGAACGTCGTCCTCCGTACCAAGAACGCCGGACTTCCAGGAGCCACGAGCAAGATCTTCGCCTCGTACTCGTCGACCGTGACCGCGCTGAGGACCTCTTCTGCGCGCACAAGCTCCAGGCCGCACACCTCGATGAGAAGAGCGAAGAGGGACTCACGCGCGAGGTCGCGCTCAAGGACGGGGCGACAGAGATCGCTCGGCATGTAAGACGTTTGGAGGGATATGGGCGCACCGTTGCCCGTGAGCCGGAGGCGACGGACCTCGATGACAGGGCTGCCCTGGTTCAGCTTCAGGTGCTTGGCGACGCCTTCGCTTGCGGGGACGATTCCGGCACCGAGCAACCGGGTCTCGATCTCTACTCCGGCGCTCGCAAATCCCGCCGAGAAACCTCCAAGGTCGAGGATGTCTTGCACGACCGAGGGCTGTGACACGAATGTGCCCCGCCCCTGACACCGCTCCACGAGGCCTTCCGTGACGAGGCGCGCGAGGGCTTGCCTCACAGTTATCTGGCTCACGCCATACTCGGCGGCAAGTTCTTTTTCCGTGGGGATTTGCGACCCCGGAGACCACTCCCCGGCCTCTATTCGCTCGCGAAGAGACTCTTTCAACTGATGATATAGGGGCACGGGCTTTGCCCTGTCGATGCCCGGGTGAACCACACTGGAACCCCCTCTGTCAAGCAAGGACTCTCGTTGTGGCGAGAGGCACGCCGGTTAAGAGCAGCCGTCAATTCCTGCAGCGGCGGCGGCGCGGCGACGCTCTTTGGAGTCTCAACCGGTCCGGGTCCACATGAACGATGTGGGAAAACTCAAGAGTGCCATGCCGTCATCGCTGAATGAGAGAACGGCTACAATATAAATATATAAGATTATACTCTTTATGTCCAGGGAAATTGACATGGATTATCGGATGTTTCGCCCGGAAACTCATCCCAGACCCTGAGGAGAGCGTCATGAGCGCATGAGAAGCGGACGAGGAGCGAGGGCAGAGGGGGACAGGCATCAGAATCGTCTCGACCGCAGGATGGACACAACAAGCCAAACCCCGAAGACTAGAGCGAGCACGAAACTTGCCTCGGCCAAAGGAAATCGCCATATCAGCACCGCAGGCGCGGACTGGGCGATGAGAGCGGTGCTGACGATGATGCTCGCCAGCACCACGCTCAAGGCGAGCCGGTTGACCAGGAGGGTCAGTTCTTTGAAAACCCTGCTCGCGCCCTCCAACTCCCACTTCAGCTTGAGCTGTCCGCTTGCCGCAAGGTCCAGCACTCGATCAAGTCTTGTGGGCAGGTGTGCCAGGAATTCTGCGTAGTCGGCACTCGCCTTACCGAGGGTTTTCAGAACAGATGCAGGCTTCATCCGCTCACGCATGAGACGCTTCGCGAAAGGCTCGGCCGCCTCCACCAGGTTGAACGATGGGTCGATGTAGCGAATGGTCCCTTCAACTGCGGTCAGGGCCTTCAAGACCAGAGCGAACTCACGTCGGACCTTGATGTGATGTCTAGCGCATACATCGAGCACGTCCTTTGTGAGCTCCGCGACTGAGAGCTGGGAGACGGGCACACCGTAATACCTTCGCAGGAGCGCGTCCACGTCACGCGTGAGCGAGCCTGTGTCTACTACGGCCGGCGCGAGGCCCAGCTTCAGGAGGACCGCCACGAGGCGCGCGGGTGAGCGGGCCGCGACGGCGAGGAGAAAGCCGCCGAACTGTTCCTTCAGATCGTCGGGGACAACTCCCACCATCCCGAAGTCGAGGAGGGCGATTCTCGCGTCAGGGAGCGCTACCACGTTCCCGGGGTGCAGGTCCGCGTGGAACACCCCGTGAACCAGGATTTGCTCAAGGATGGTATTGGCAAGCGCTCTGGATATGGCACGCGTGTCGAGTTGCGGTTCCCGGGAATTGCCCGGGGCACTTGCCGTCTCGGGTCCCGCGCTGGCGGCCTCCGGCGGAGCGGTGGCCTCGGCGGCCTCGACGGCATCGGCGCCGGGACCAGGCTTCGCTGCGTGTTTCGCTGCACCCAATTCCGTGAGCCTCGTCCCGCGAATTCGTTCCATGGTGAGGACGCGCCTCGTGATGTATTCCCAGTATAATCGAGGTATGACGACGCGCGGGTCCGTACTCAAGGCACGGGCGAGGCGGTCCGCATTGGCGGCTTCGGCTGTGTAATCGAGCTCCTGAAAGAGCGTGGCTGCCAGCTCATCGACGATCTCCACGAGGTCATACACGCGTCCTAGCCGGGAGCGGCGGGTAGCCACGGACGCCAGTTCCCTGAGGATCTCAATGTCGGTGCGGACCACGCGTTCCACACCCGGCCTTTGGACCTTCACTACAACCTCTTCACCGGTTCTCAGGCGGGCGGTGTGGACTTGACCGAGGGACGCGGCGGCGATAGGCTCGGGATCAAAGGTGGAGAAAACCTGGTCAGGGACTGCTCCCAGCTCGCTGGCTATAACCGATTCCACTTTAGAAAACGAGAAAGGCGTTGCCTGATCCTGGAGCTTCTCAAGCTCTGCAGCGAGGGCGGGCGGCACAATGTCTGGGCGGGTGCTTAGGATCTGTCCCATCTTGACGAAAGTTGGACCGAGCTCTTCCAGCGCGCAGCGCACACGTCCCCAGCGTGACAGTCGGTACACGCCGGGGCGGGCAGGCTCGAACCGCTGCCGCGGGAAGGCGAAGCCAGCGGCCTGCCCCACAAGGTCGGCCAGAAAGCCAAACCCGTAGCGTGCAGCGACGCGGGCTATCTCGCGGTAGCGAACCAGATGCGCGTAGCTCCGAAGAATTCCCATCAGGTCGAGACCCCCCGGAGGAGGTGAGGCTCAAGCGGCGCCGGCGCGCGTGCTCCGCTTGTGGTGTGTCCCCGGGCGACCGGGGCGGTTCGCGTGCCTCGGCGGCGCCTGAGCCTGCTCTCCCGGTTTGGGCCCAAGGCAGGGTCAGCCTTGCGGGTGGCGCAGCCGTGCTTCGAGATCGGCGAGGTCCTCTTTCGTAGCGAGGCCGAGGTCATCGACTATCTTGCGAACCTCGCCATAGACTAGCTCGTTGAGACGCGCGCGCCCCTCTTCGCCCTTTTTCGTGAGGTCGGAGACGAGTCTCTCTGCCTCGGCGCGACCGAGCTCGCCACGCTTCACGCACTCGTCCGCGATCTTCTGGATTTTCTCTTTTGTCAGTAGAACGGCTCCGAGACTGAGGTCGAGGATTTTGTTCATGGTTTTCAGCATCCTAGATCACCTCCTCTATGATTCCCCACGCGGAGCTTTTGTTGCGAGGCTGCGAGTTTCGCCTTCGCACGGTTGAGAGGCGCGGAGGGCCGCGCTGGCGGTGCGCCGCCCCGCCGGGACGGTGCCGCGGCCATCACGTCCCAACCCACGCCTCCGCGCGGGAGGCGACCGCTCCTCAGGCGTCAGCTCGGCCTTGCCCTTACGTTTCAACCCACGCCTCCGCGCGGGAGGCGACGGCTTGCGTGTAACCACGCAGGGAGGGTCACTAATGGTTTCAACCCACGCCTCCGCGCGGGAGGCGACCTGCAGGAGAGGTTCTGCAATGCTAACAGTCGTCAAGTTTCAACCCACGCCTCCGCGCGGGAGGCGACGCGTCGTGACGGTGCAGAGCCTTGAGCAACTCTTGTTTCAACCCACGCCTCCGCGCGGGAGGCGACGCCATCAGTTGCTGCGCCTGATCCTTCGTCGCGTCGTTTCAACCCACGCCTCCGCGCGGGAGGCGACACTGATACAGTAGTCTCCGCGCGCACATTGCGGCTGTTTCAACCCACGCCTCCGCGCGGGAGGCGACTCGCTGGTTGATATGCGGATTATAGCCGCCCCAGAAGTTTCAACCCACGCCTCCGCGCGGGAGGCGACCGTTGCCCCGGGCCACCTGGATGTATGCTTTCCGGTTTCAACCCACGCCTCCGCGCGGGAGGCGACGCCGCTCTGGATGTGCCGGAGGAGGTCCTTCTGGCGTTTCAACCCACGCCTCCGCGCGGGAGGCGACGAGAGACGACTGGTCTGAGGACCAAATTCTATCGTGTTTCAACCCACGCCTCCGCGCGGGAGGCGACTTGATGGTGTCCAGGGTCCATCCGCGCTTCTCTTGAAGTTTCAACCCACGCCTCCGCGCGGGAGGCGACGAGATACCCCACGGCGGTGATGCTGCCACCATCGAGTTTCAACCCACGCCTCCGCGCGGGAGGCGACTTGAGTGTGTCAGCGGGTTGCTTGGCTATCCCGGTGTTTCAACCCACGCCTCCGCGCGGGAGGCGACTCGACTTCCAGGAGGCCGGGCAGGTCCACGAGCTGTTTCAACCCACGCCTCCGCGCGGGAGGCGACCTTGTTCGATGTTCTTCATAGAGCGCACCTCTCCAGTTTCAACCCACGCCTCCGCGCGGGAGGCGACTTGTTCCATCGGTGCCGAGGCATGCCGCCGGAAAGTTTCAACCCACGCCTCCGCGCGGGAGGCGACGTGTAACCCAGGGCCGCGCCGGTAACGACAGATGCGTTTCAACCCACGCCTCCGCGCGGGAGGCGACTCGACCCGACTATTCAGATGTCATCGGAGCGGTAAGTTTCAACCCACGCCTCCGCGCGGGAGGCGACTGTAGCGGATGACCTTGAGACGAGCTCCGAAATATGTTTCAACCCACGCCTCCGCGCGGGAGGCGACGCGGCAGGATCCGCTGGCTCTGGCCGGTGGACGCGTTTCAACCCACGCCTCCGCGCGGGAGGCGACTCCGAGTCAAACTTTTCCTCGGTCGTCTTGGCATGTTTCAACCCACGCCTCCGCGCGGGAGGCGACGCGCTGGGCTGGCTGGCCCCGGA
>ENA-UPAD01000083-UPAD01000083.1-bioreactor-metagenome-genome-assembly--contig:-NODE-83-length-145547-cov-170.204321_pt1 | contig 145547 bp, 114 predicted proteins | sample MGYA00238179_ERZ772710 | MGnify/ENA primary metagenome ERZ772710 (study PRJEB29004, sample SAMN07631245) | bioreactor metagenome | isolation source: Switchgrass digestor | place: USA: Dartmouth...
TTGATGTAAGTATAAAAATCACAGGCATAATTTCAAGCATTTCTATAATATAATATATGCTGTTTTTGACAGATAAATAAGCCTTATCGGGCATTGCGATAAATAGAAAAATATATGCCAAAGATACTGCTGCCAGCAGTTTGTTCTTTTTAATTATTTCAATCATTTCACATAATCACTCCCATCGTCAGCGCTATTATAAGTGCAAATACAAAACTAAGAACATTACGGGTAGTAGCAAATTTCAAACCAAACTCTTGTTTTTCTAATGGGAATGTCACTATTCCAACCATCGTTAAAGTAGTTAAGAATGCAACGGCAGGGACAATACTTGCACCTGCATCTACAAAAGAACCTACCAGAGGAAATGCTACAAAGGCTGGAATCAATGTAATACTACCTACTAAGGCAGAAATAACGGTTGAAATGAACAGATTGGATTCTCCCAAAACATTCTTTATAACTTCAGGCGGTATGAAGGTCAGAATCAATCCTATAAGAAACAAGATGCCTACAATCTCTCCAATCATATTTTTCATCATGCCTTTTGCCATTTTCATTGAATTGAATGTCTTCTGCTTATCTTTAACAATGGATGCGATAAACGCAGCCCCTGTTATTCCCCATAACGATACTGTAAAAACGTCCACCCCTCATCACTCCTTCTCTTTGTAGTTTTTAGGATTAGGTGATTTTACCACAAAGAATTCCAATACTTCTTCGTCTTGATTATGGACATTCATTTTTGTTTTGTATGGTATATTAATAATATCTCCCTTGGTGTAATGATGTGGTTCTTGTTCATTTAACTGCAAAGTCATTTTTCCCCGTACAAACAGAGTTATTTGATGGATTTTCTACTGAAGAACTGCTTAATCTTTTTAAAACTCATAATTATATTATCTCTAAATACAATAAAGGCAGCATTATCCATTTTGAAAGCGAGAAATGCAATTACTGGGATATTATTTTAAAAGGCCAGGTATTTGTTCAAAAGATTGATGAAAAGGGAAATGTATTAACTATTACCGAATTTAACTTATCTAAACCTTGTATTATCAATACTTTCCCTGATTCATTATTCCTTTCACTACAACTACTTTATTTTATTTTTACAACAACTAATTATGGCCTAAATTCTTTCAAAATTTTTTCCTATTTCCTTACCCCTTTTTCCTCAATCCTAACTATATGCACCTCAAACAAACTTCTTTCCCTTTTCAAATAAAGTCCTTTTATAGACAGCCCTCAAACCCTTGAGAATACTGGCTTGTTATTCTCTTCCAATTATCCGTTTATTTACTCCATTTTTGTTTTTCACAATTTAAAGTAGTTGCATTTTTGATTTTTCAATGGAAAAAATGAAAATAAAGTAGTTGCAAAATTGAGGATTTATAGAGAGTTAAGGAAGAAGGTTTAAGGAGAATTCTTTCCATTTCTTCTCTCCATTTTTACTTCCATTCAATCTCTCAATCCATTGATTTTACTGAATTTAAACCTTATCCCTTATTCCTTTTCACCTTAAAATTCCTAATAAAAAAACATGGCCTACAGGGTATTTCCTTATCCCTAATAAACCATGTTTCCTAAAAGTACTTTATTTACTCCTTCTCAAACATTTGAAAAATGAAAGGAGTTTATTTGATGTAGACAACACGACTGACGACAAACTCATATCTCCCGGCGTCCTTCCAGGGACTTGGCCAGTGTCACCTCATCGGCATACTCCAGATCCCCGCCCACGGGCAGGCCATGGGCAATGCGGGTGGTTCTGACACCCATGGGCTTTATGAGCTTCGAAATATACATGGCCGTGGCCTCACCTTCCACAGTGGGATTGGTGGCCAGGATGACCTCCTGCACGCCGCCCTGGGCAATCCGCCTGATCAGCGATTTGATATTGATGTCATCGGGTCCGATGCCCTCCATGGGAGATATGAGCCCGTTGAGGACGTGATACTGCCCGCGGAATTCTCTGATCCTTTCCATGGCCGCAACATCCCTGGGGGTTTGCACCACGCAGATCACAGACTTGTCCCTTTTATCGGAAGCGCAGAGACGGCAAGGATCCACATCGGTGATGTTCCCGCAAACGGAGCAAAACCCGGTCTTGCGCTTGGCGTCAACCAGGGCGCGGGCAAAAGAGACCACCTTCTCCTCGGGCAGGTTAAGCACATGAAAGGCCAAACGCTGCGCGGTTTTATGGCCTATACCCGGCAGTTTCTCGAACTCTTCAATCAGATGTTGTACGGGAGCAGCGTAGAAATAGTAGTCCATATCAGAACAGGCCCGGCAGGTTGCCGAAAGCGCCGGTTATGCCTCCCATAACATTCTTGGCCAGCTCATCGGCCTGCCTGAGGGCTTCATTGACAGCCGCCAGCACCAGATCTTCCAGCGTTTCCACATCATCCGGATCCACGGCATCTTTTGAGATCCTGATTTCCCTGATCTCCTTATGGCCGGTGGCCACAACAGTGACCGCGCCTCCGCCCACGGTGGCCTCAACGGTTTTCTCAGCCAGTTCTTCCTGAGCCTTGGCCATGTCCTGCTGTATCTTCTGGGCCTGCTTCATCAGGTTGCCTATATTGCCTCCCATGCCCATGGGAAACCCTCTTTTTGCCATATGCACTTCTCTCCTTATCCCAAATCAATAAAAAAGGCCTTACCCAACAGCATCCGGTCATTTCTTCGCTTTATGCCGGATCGGCCTTAACAGAAAAGAAGGCCCGGTTCCAGCGCCGGTTGCTTTTGAGTCGCTGGATTAATTATATCATGCTCTATATTATATTCAATAACCCAGGATTTCAGAAATCAGCGCCCGGGCCCCGTACAGCACGGCGTCATCCTTCAGCTGGGAGGCTTTTATCTGCGTCTGGCTGAGCATGGCTGGCCAGGCAAACCGGCCGATATTTTCCGACACAAGCTCCAACACCTCTTTCTCCAGCGCCTCCACAACGCCGCCGCCCAGGATGACCATTTCGGGATTGAAAAGGTTGATCAGGTTGCCGATGCCGACGGACAGATAATATACCGCCCGCCGGAATGTGGAGATAGCCAGCGGATCACCCTGGCGAATCGCTTTTTTCAGATCGCTGCTTTTTATGATGCCGGATCCCTCTGAAAGGACATCCTTCAGCACGGTGGGCGTATTCCCGGCTAACCCGGCCTTTAATTCCCGGGTAATGGCAACCTTGCTGGCATGGGCCTCCAGGCAACCTGTTTGTCCGCATTTGCACAAGGGCCCGTCGGTGTTGATGATCATATGCCCGATTTCGGCACCGGCATATCCGGAACCGATGAACAGCTTGCCGTCGATGATGATCCCTCCGCCGATGCCCGTTCCTACAAAAAGGCCGACCACATTGGCACATCCTCTTGCCACGCCGAACTTCCATTCCCCCAGGACGCCCAAATTCACATCGTTGCCCACCACGAAGGGCACCTGGAACTCCTCCTCCATCACCCTGCCGAGGGCGTGATTCTGCCAGGGAAGATTGGGCGCATAACGGACCATGGCATGCTTTGTGTCGATAATGCCCGGCGCGCCGGCCCCAATGGCTTTCAGGTCTTTTATACCCATGCCGCAAGCGGACATGAGCTCATGAACTGTTTTTATGATCTTCCTGTCGACAGACTCCCGTCCCAGTTCCGGACTGGTTTTCTTCTTGACCCTGCAGAGGATTTCATTGTCCTCATTCATGACTGCGCCCAATATCTTGCTTGCGCCGATATCAAGGCAGATAAACCGTTTCCCCATCCCAACCTCCTGTGAAGGCATGAACGCCGCACAGCCATATTCACCGACACGGCGCCGTGCTGTTTTTTCACATTCTACCACGGTCGCAGCGGCCATAATCCGACAAACTGTCATTCCGCCCGAAAAACCACGAAGCACGATGCGATCAGCCGCTCCCGGCCCGCTGACGGCTGGTTGACAATGGTATCTCCGATGATCAACTCGCTGGAAGCCCCGCCATCCAGCATGGCCGCCTGGACAACATCCCTGTCGATCAAGAGATCTGCCAGCTCAGGACCGGTGGCCCCGATGCTGATCTCCCTGTTTCTTCCGTCCACCACCACAAACAGGAGCGTGCCATCGGATTTGATGCCCACTGCGGTCCTTGGCGCGCGTGTGAGGAGGGTGCCTACCCAGGCATCGGAATCAGGACAGACATTCACCCCGTCCCTGACCAGCCAGCTGCCGCATTCATAAGCCGACACATACTCTCCCTCCAGGAGTGGGGTTGTATCCAGATGGGTGTTGAGCGAAACCTCCCGGCCCACAGCCGCAAAATCCCGGAGCCGCTTTTCGGCCTCTGCCCCCACCGCACTGATGAGGAGGCCGTCGGAAGGTATGGCTACGGGTTCTTCGGCCGATCTGAGTTCAGCGATCCTGCCTTCGCGCACGATTGCGCAAAGGTGGGGTTTTTCAATCCTGTCGGTGGAACCGTAAATGGGGGTGAAGACATAGATACCGCCATAGGTGGAATATTGGTTGTAAAACACGGGTTCCAGGGTTTTTCCGCCGGATTCCAGCCAGATCCGCTGCGAGGCATCGGCAAGAAACGCCCCGTCGTCAAGGATGAACAACACCGGGAATCTTCCTGACGCCGGTGTTTTCAGGGTTTTATTGGCATAGATCATTCCGCCCGGAAGTCCGTTGGGATGAGAAAAGCCGCCGTTTACGGCCGCAAGGGCATTGGTGTTCTTCGCCATGACGCTGAGGTACTCATATCCAAAAAGCGTCCTGTGAGAGGTGACCGGCTTGACGCCCACCTGGCCGTTTTTCAGGTCCACCTCCAGCCAATGCATGGTCATGGGCCCGTCAGGGGTTTCCAGCACCTGTTTTTCGTAGCGGAAAGGCTCCCCGGGGTCGGGGGTTTCCTGTGCAGGGACAGGCGAACCGGACTGGGCCGGGGAAGGAACGGGAGATAAAAAATGCCCGTCCGAAGGTTCCCTGTCCGAACCTCCGAAAGGGCATGACAGCCAAAGTACGGCAATCGTCAGTATCATCAGGCCGAAAAAATTAATCCATCGGTTTTTCAACCATTTCAGCTCCGATCGAAGACTCGCTTTCTGCATCCCCGGTCAGGTCTGCTTCATCACGGGATGTGCCGGATGCAACATAGGTCCTGTCCATCTGGGCGCTCAGCTGCCGGTACATCATATCGGCAATGCCAACACCCCTTTTGCTGCAGGCGCTCATCAGCTCCTCATCCAGCATATCCTGAAAGATGTTCCGGGCGTTGCTTTCTTCAAAAAGCCCGCCCTTGGGCACCGTGGCCTTCATCTGCTTGTAGAGGGTCTGGAGCATGATGCTTTCAAACTGGATGCAGGCTTCCTTTAGTTTTTGCTTGTCATTTTCATTATATGCCTTTCGCAGCGCGGCTTCAAAGTCCGCACTGTCGGTTACCCTACGGGTATCCTGAACATTCTGCATGTATTGCTGGGCAAAACCCTCTATTTTCATAGAAAAACGTCACTTCCCCAAAAAGCGGCCAACCCATCATGCATCATCCGATCCGCATCATGGGCATCCGTCATCAGCGTCTCAGGTTGTTGGCAACCTGCAGCATTTCGTCCGAGGTGGTAATGGCTTTCGAATTCAGTTCATAAGCCCGCTGCGCTGTTATCAGCTTGACCATCTCTTCAACGACCTGGACGTTGGAAGCTTCCAGGAATCCTGTCCGGATGGTGCTGGGATTCTCTGTCTCCTCATCAGGAATGGCCTCTCCCGATGCGGAAGTGGTTCTGTACATATTGCCGCCCACCGCTTCAAGGCCCTGGACATTCTCAAACTGGAACAGTCCGATAAACTGGCCGGTGGACATGCTGGTACCGGTCTCCGGATCCCTGTAGAGAATTTCACCGCTGGGCTCTATGATAATATTCTCAAGATCGGTATCCAGGTAGATCTCCAGGCCGTCCCTGTCCAGAACCGGGTAGCCCTTGGAGGTGGCCAGCATCTTGCCCATATCGGTCATGGACACCTTGAAGCTGCCGTCGCGGGTGTAGTACGGATTTCCGTCCGGACCTCTGACCAGGAAAAAGGCATCGCCCTCGATGGCCATATCCAGCTTGTTCCCAGTCTGCTGGATGGCTCCCATGGTGAAATCGCGGACATTAGCCCGGGCAACCACGCCATGGCCAACCTGCAGATTGACGGGCCTGGTGTTTTCCCCGTCGGAGTAGGCCTGCTGCATGGTCACATACAGCAAATCCTCGAATTCAGGCTTCTCCTTCTTATAGGCCGTTGTGGAAACATTGGCGAGGTTATTGGCGATTGTGTCCACGCTGAACTGCATGGCTTTCATGCCGGTTGCAGCGGTCCAGAGGGATCGCATCATAATCTTTCACCTTTCCTTCTCGGACATCCGTATCCTGATAATTACATCCTGTAGACCTTTATTTCGACATACAACGGACCGGATTGACCTGTCGCCATCCGGCCGGACAAGTCATGCTTAAACCCTTCCGATATCATTGACGGCCCGGTCCAATGTGGCGTCCTGATACTGGATCATCTTCTGGTTGGCCTCATAGGATCTCAGTATGGTGATCATGTCCACCATTTCTTTTACGGCATCCACGTTGGAGCGCTCAATAAATCCCTGGAGGACGGTACCGTTGAACGCACCTTCCTGGGTTTCGTCGGTCACCGCCAGAAGGTTCATGCCGAATTTCCTGAGGGTTTCGGGATTCTCGAACTTCCTGATCCTGAGGGTATCAACCAGTTCGCCGTTCTGGTAGATTTCCCCGTTGCTGTTGACATTGAACTCGGTGCCTTCAAGGAATATGGCCCCGTTTTCTCCCATGACCACAAATCCGCTTCTGGTCACAAGCCGACCCTGGTCATCCAGTTTGAAGGACCCGTCACGGGTGTAGAATTCCCTGTAGTTGCCTTCGCCATCGGGAACCGCGACCGTAAAGAAGGCGCCGTCGTCACCGTTGATGGCAAAATCGGTATTGAGGTTGGTGTTTTCAAGAGAGCCCTGGGTGTAATCGGTATACACCTCGGCGATATCATTGAACAAGGCCATCTCGCCGATATCCTGGGGCATGTTCAGCGGACGGTTCGTATTATCATACAGGCGTTTTGCCAGAACCTCGGAGAATTCCTCGAATACAACGCCGTCCTTTTTAAAGCCGTTGGTGTTCACGTTGGCCAGATTGTTGGAAACCACATCCATCTTCCTGTTCAGCGTTATCATGCCGTAACCGGATGTGTACAGCCCTCTTATCATATGTATACCTTCCCTTGTACCGATTTTTAAGCATGCAAATGAACATTCGAGTTCTGAGATATATATCGGTATTTAGAAAATAAATCATTAACACCAAATACTTAAGAAAAATAATGCCACAGAATGTCATAGCGAGGAACGAAAGCGACGGGCAATCTCAATCGCTTCAGTGGCTGCCTGCAATGGCATCTGCCGAGAGGGAGCCCGTAAAGGTCAAGGCCGCATTGCGATAAGGCGCCAAAGCAGCCTGTGAGAATGGGATAAGGACGGCTGCTGTTTGAGCGAAGCGAGTTCAGCCGACCTCCATTCGAACAGTTGCTGTTTTGCAGCCGTGCAGCACAGCGGCCGGCTTTACGGGCTCCCTTGGATGATGGGATTGCCGCGCTGCACTTCGTTCCGCTCGCAATGACAGCAAGAGTGCTCCCCCTGCCGTCCTTACTTTGCGCGGCAAATCTCCTTCTTTGTCTCATACAGGCGCGAAACCTGCAGCAGGAAGGCTTCCAGGCGCGACTCAATGAGCTGCGGGAAGGCGTTTCCGTCCGTCTCCACCGAAAGGAAGGGCAGCGACGGCCAGATCTCCATCACCCTGGCCACCAGTTCGGCATCACGGGCGATCTTGCGCTTGTGGGTGTTGAGCCTGTTGGTCACCATGGCCTCCGAAATGCGGGAGGGCATGCACCCAAAGGGCCCCAGAGCCAACACCCCATCCACACTCTCCACGATCTCCGCCAGGGCCGCCCCAACGGTCAGAATGGCTTCACCGGTCAGCCGGGGCGAAATCAGATCCCGGGCAGCCGCTATCAGGTGCTCCACATCGTTTTCAAATACCCTGTAAAAGCCGCAATGGGCAAACATGTTCCTGATCTCGTCCTCAAAGGGGTTCTTGACCATGCAGGTGATCCGATTCTTTATCCGATCAACCCATTGGGACTTGGCAACAAGCCTGTGTTGGACGATATAGTCGCAATACCGGATCCACTCGGCGACAGGCGCTGTTCTGACCCAGAACCCCCGCCTGCTGAGCCGCTCCACCAGCCGCTGCCTGGAGAAGCTGTCGCGCCGGACATAGATCTCGCCGATGAGCGCAATGGACGGGATATCGCCGAGCTCACATTTTCTTGGCAGCTTCGCAAGCATTTCGGCTGCCTGACAAATCTTTCGTTTCAGGACCTTCCACGGATCGCGGGCAATGCTGTCAATCAGGATCTCGGATATTTCCCGGAAAACCTTCGCGCCATGTTCCGGATCCTCGGCGATGGCCAGGATGGCACTGTAGATATCATCCAGCACATCGGACAGGACAATGGAATGCCAGGCGCGCAGGGCGAATTTCACGCCGAATCCTGCGTAGGAATTCTCGGAGGTGAGGGAAAGCATGGTGATCCGGTCATGTTTCTGCTTTCTGACAAGCTCCTGCATCATGACGCTGTACTGGCCGAACCGGCAGGGACCCGAGGTTTCGGGCATGAAATTCACCAGGATGTCCTCCCCGTTCCACTCCTCTTCCAGATACCGCATCAGGCTTCCGGCCGTCAGCAGCAGAGGCAGGCATTCCTTACAGGAAGCCACAGACCTGCCCAAGGCCAGCTCCTTTTCGCCGGGAGGCGGCAGGGGTACGGTTCTGACCCCCACATATTCCAGCGTGGCAGCCAGCATCCTTGCACCGATCTCTCCCATGGATGGCACCAGCACCTTCACCTTCGGATGGGTTAAGGGATACCGGGAACCGTCGGGAAGGACTACTTCCATTTTTCCGGCCCCCGATTCCAGCCGGGCTGTCCGGAAGGGCTCCCCTTCATCACCGATGTGCATGCCGCGGCGCATCATGTCGTCATAGCGCTTTGCCACGTCGATGAAGGCCTCTATGCGCGTATCTACCCCGGCATCGGCGGTATGGGAATCCAGCTCAAGGGTGAGGGAAGGCTTATGTCCCATGATATCCCTGAAATAGCCAATGAGGAAGGAATCGGGACCGCAGCTGAAATTGGTGATATAGGTTCCGAAAAGCCTGTCATGGCGCTTGACGAAGCGTGCGGCTTTCAGTATCCACTGCCCGGAAGCCCAGTACATGTTGTCCTGGGAGTCTTCGGGTTCCACCGGCAGGAAGTCCTGGGGAATGATGCGATAGCCCCGGGAAGCGAACTTCCTGGGGATGCCCATATTGCCCATGCTGGAGAAGGCATTGTAGGGTCGTCCGTACAGCACCACCGCAAAGCTGTCCGGTGAGGCTTCAATCTCTTCCAGCGCTTTTTTCCCGGTTTCCCTGCAGGCCTGGTGGAAGGCTTTCTGCGCCGCAAGACCGGTTTCAAAGGCCAGCCTGGTTTCCCGGTCGCTGTGTCCAAGCCTGCGCCCCATCTCCATGAACTCGGCTTCTGCCGCCTCATAACCCTTTGTCATATCCAGGACCGGGCACAAAACCTCCACTTCCGACAATTCCGGAAAAGCAGCCTTCAGCGTATAGGGCTCCGACTGGACGAAGGGACAGGCCACCCGGACATCGCTGCCCCCGGGAACCGGAAAGGCCTTAATATGGGGTAAAAAGACCACATCGGGCTTCATTTCCAGGAGCGCCTTCAGGGTACCGTGGGCCTGTTCCATGGGCCAGCAGAAGGCGGCTCCCTCCATCAGGCATCCTTCCGGATCGCATGTATCCGGCAGGATGACCTCATAGCCAAGGGTCCTGAAAAAGCCTTCATACAACGGCAGGAGGGTATTGGTCATCAGCGATCGGTTTATGCCCACCCGCTTGCCATTGGGTTTCACCGTTTCGGGCACAAACCTTCCGGCCGTTTCAAAAAGCAGCTTTTCCCTGAGGGACACCAGATCCAGGGAGGCCGCATCCACATCCGGCCGGTGGTTCAGCAGGTTGTAATACTTGTTGCAGGCCCCTCCGAAAGGATAGACCTTACCGTTCAGCCGGATGCGGTTGATGACGCATTTCCTGTCGCATTTCTCCCTGCCTCCGGCACAAACGAAGGGTTCTTCATAGGCCACTTCACGCCCGGCCAGTTCCTTTAAGTCAAAGCTCTTGACGGGAATTTGTCCCATTTCCTGCTGGGACAGGGTTTCCAGCGCCACACCGTAGGCGCCCATCAGCCCGGGTTCCGGCGGCACCACGATCTCCCGACCGGTAAGGGCCGCCATGGCCACCGGCACGGCCTTGTTGTAGCAAACACCGCCCTGCATGAAAACCTTTTTGCCCACCGGGCGGTTTCCCTTAACCCGGTTGAGATAGTTCATGCAGATGGAATAGACCAGCCCGGCCGCGATATCGGCCTTGGAAATGCCGCTCTGGATAGCCGTCTTGATATCACTGCCAATAAAGGCCGCGCACTGGTCGCTGAAGTTCGGCGGTTCATCCCCTGCCAGGGCCAGATCGCCGATCTCTTCCGTCCGGATATTCAGGGATTCCAGGGCAGACTCCTCCAGGAAGGACCCGGTGCCCGCCGAGCAGGCCTCGTTCATGGCATAATCCGATGCCACACCGTTGGTCAGATAGGTGTACTTGGCGTCCTGGCCGCCGATCTCGAAAAGGGTATCCACTTCCGGATCGAAATGGGCCGCTGCCCGGGCATGGGCGATGATTTCATTGATCACCGCAGGCGTCAGCGCATGGAGTCCGGCAATCTGCCGTCCCGATCCGGTAACCCCAAGACCGGTTATGGTGACGGGAACATCAACCTGGGAAGCAATCTCCGCATAGCATTTCCGGGAAGCGCCCACCGGATCACCGTTGGTGCGAAGGTAGACGCCTGCCAGGATGGCCTTGTCCTTTCGCCGCACCAGGACGGCCTTGGTGGTGGTGGAGCCCACATCAAGCCCCAGCACGCAGTCATCCCCGGCCCTGGCCTTGTCCCGCACTGTTTCCATAAACCTGACCCTGGAAAGGGCATCCCTCAGTGGCGGATGCTTGGGGAAGTTCCGCTCCCCTGACGCAAACAGGTTGCCGACCTGCGGGATGGGCTTGGTTTCATGGGTCAGAGCCCACAGCGCCGCGCCCAGGGCTTCAAAACAGCGGCTGTGCTCAGGGATGGCCACATCAAACCCGTCCTCTTCCAGAAACCTTACCATGATGCGGTTTGAGGCGCTTCCGCCCACCAGGAGGACCGTGCCCGGGTCCTCTTTTTTCAGAAGCTCCGCTATCTTCCCGGCCATCATCCTGCAAAGGCCGGATACCACACGGGATTTTGGCGCTCCCTTGTTCAGGGCATGGGTGCAGTCGCTCTTGCAGAAAACGCTGCATCTTCCGGCGACCTTGTACGGGTTCCGGGCATCGGCTACAGCCATGGCCTCTTCCACCGAAAGGTCCATCCGCTTAAGCTGCTGGAGAAAGAACTCGCCCGTTCCGGAAGCGCATTTGTTTCCGCTGCGCACACCGATCACGCGGCCGTTACCGTCCAGCTTGTACACCATGACGGTCTCTCCGCCCGCGCTTACCAACGTGCCGGCCTTTTTCCCGGTGGTTTTGGACCACCAGCGGTAAGCCTCCTCCAGGGCTTCAGGCTCCGGTATGCTGGTGGCGTTGACCAGGTGCCTGAGCTTGCGTCCCGTGATCACCACCCTGTCCGGCCGATCAGCAAAACCCTGGCAGAATAGCTCGGACAGTATTTTTCTCGGATTCCCCTCATGGGGAATGGCCTGCGTTCTTTCAACCTCAACCGAATTGCCGTCCGTTCGTATCTCCGCTATGGTGATAGTGGATGCACCCACACAGATTCCTGCTGTTTTCATGGCATGACTCCTTGCGGTTTTGGGTTCAAAACCATAATAAAATCCCCCATTCATGTCAAGAACAAGGGTGAAACAAAGGGGCAACCCTGTTTTCAGAACTGCCCCGCTTCTTTATGGTGATCCATTTGCCTGCTATAATCCAGAGATATACCCTTCTCTGCGGGCCCGGCTCAGAAGATGTATCCGGAACTTCTGGCCATTTCATTGGCACGAAGCAGGTCCAGATTTTCAAGCACCTTACCGGTTCCCAGGGCCACTGCCGAAACCGCATCGTCGGCAATGATGACCTTGATGCCCGTCTTATGCTCCAGCAGCTTGTCCAGACCATATACCAGACTTCCGCCGCCGGTCATAACAATTCCCCGATCACTGATATCGGCTGCCAGTTCGGGCGGTGTCCTTTCCAGTACCGAATGGACAGCCTCAACCACGCTGGACACCGGCTCTTCCAATGCCTCCATCAATTCGGAGGACGACACCGTGATGGTTTTGGGAAGACCGGAGACCAGGTTCCGTCCGCGGATATCCATGTAGACCTCCTGGGGTCTGGGGAATACCGTTCCGATGTTGACCTTCAGATCTTCGGCGGTCCGCTCACCGATCATGATGTTGTGCTTCTTGCGCATGTACCGCACAATGGCTTCATCAAACTTGTCGCCGGCAACCTTGATGGAAGTGCTGACAACCGTACCACCCAGGGAAATAACGGCTATGTCGGTGGTACCGCCGCCAACGTCCACGACCATGCTTCCGCAGGCCTTGGTAATGTCAATTCCGGCGCCGATGGCTGCGGCAATGGGTTCCTCTATCAGATAAGTCTTTCGGGCGCCAGCCTGAACAGCGGCGTCCTCCACAGCCCGCTTTTCCACTTCTGTGACACCGGAAGGCACGCAGATCATGACGCGGGGCTTAAAGAGCCTGAAAAAACTGGATGCTGTCACCTTGTTCAAGAAGTATTTCAGCATTCTTTCGGTCACGTGGTAGTCGGATATGACCCCTTCCCGAAGCGGGCGGCAGGCCACAATGTTGCCCGGCGTCCGGCCAAGCATTCGACGCGCTTCCTCTCCGACTGCCAGTATCTTGTCAGTGTTCTTGTCGATGGCGACGACCGAAGGTTCACGGAGGACAATGCCCTTCCCCTTGACATATATCAGTACCGAAGCGGTTCCCAAATCTATTCCGATGTCCATTCCAAGGCCCAAAGTATACAACCCCTTTGCTTACATTTCTTAACATGTACTCATAACAATCTTAGCAATATCGCCGTATGATTACAAGTCTGAATTTCAGCAATACCGGGGCTTCCGGGGCATCCGACATCGATCTGAAAACCCATGGTATGCGAAAAGCCGGTTTTCCCGGCTTTTCCACTTTTTCTTACATTTTTTGTGTCAGCTTAAGGAATATGTTAAAATTTTTACTCCACCCTGCTCTGCCTGAGAGAAAGCAGTTCCGGGAAATATTCCTTGGCCAGCTGCTCCATTTCGGAATCCCCGATAACGGTCGTTCGTCCGTTCTCATATTCCTTATCTATCCACGCCTTGATCCTGGCCACCCTTTCATCCTTCTTGTCAATGGCCATATCCCCTTTAAGGTGGAAATAGCTGTTGATCCAGGCCGCCACCCCGGCAAGACCGGAATGGGCGTCGATGACCACCACAGGGGGTCTTCCCAGGATTTTGGTGGTGTCAAAGATGTTGTAGATCTCTTCATCTTTCAGAAGGCCATCCGCATGAATGCCGGCCCGCGTGGCATTGAAGGCCCGGCCTACAAAGGGGGTTCTGGGCGGAATCTCATAGTTCAGCTCGTTCTCGAAGTATTCGGCGATCTCGGTGATCACCCGAAGATCCATGCCGCCCGTATCACCCCTGAGCTGGACATATTCCATGACCATGGCCTCCAGCGGGGTATTTCCGGTTCTCTCACCGATGCCCAGCAGGGAGGTGTTGACATTGGCCGCACCATAGAGCCAAGCAGTGGTGGAGTTGGTCACCGCCCGGTAGAAATCATTGTGGCCATGCCATTCCAGCCACTCGGAGGGCACTTCCCCGTAGTTGACCAGACCATAAATGATCTGCGGCACGCTTCTGGGCAGTGCCACGCCGGGGATGCTGACCCCCAGGCCCAGGGTATCGCAGGCCCGGATCTTCACAGGCAGCCCGGCCTGCCTGGACAGCTCCATGAGCCGGTTGACGAAGGGCAGCACAAAGCCGTAGAAGTCCGCCCGGGTGATATCCTCCAGGTGGCATCTGGGCACGATGCCCGCATCCAGCGCCGCAGAAACGATGCCAAGGTACTGTTCCATGGCCTGGCTTCGGGTCATCTTCAGCTTCTTGAAGATATGGTAGTCCGAGCAGGAAACCAGAATACCCGTCTCCTTGATCCCCATATCCTTTACCAGCTGGAAATCTTCCTTCTTGGCTCTTATCCATGAGGTGATCTGGGGATAGTCGTAGCCCTTCTCCATGCACTTGACAACGGCCTCCCTGTCCACCTTGGAATACAGGAAGAACTCGCTCTGTTTGATGATGCCGCTGCCGTTGTCCAGCTTATGCAAAAGATCAAACAGTTTGCTAATCTCCTCAACCGTATAGGGGGAGCGTGACTGCTGCCCGTCCCTGAAGGTGGTGTCGGTAATGTAAAGCTTTTCAGGAATGTTCATGGGCACGACTCTGTGGTTGAAAACCAGCCTCGGGACCTCATTGTAAGGGAAAATATTGCGAAAGAGGTTCGGATCCTGAACATCCCTGAACTGGAATTCGATCTCCATCATCTTGCTGTACTTATTGAACTTGACGTTCATCGTAAATTCTCCCCCTTTACCGGATTTCATTCTGTATGGTGAACACTTTTCCTTGCCAGCTTCTGAACACCGCTTTGTCTTTACCGATATAGCACAGATAATTAGGAAGGATGGGCGTTTTGCCGAGGCCTTTGGGTCCGTTGACGATATAGGTGGGAACGGCCATGCCCGACGTTCTTCCCCTCAGATAGTCCATGATCTCAAGGCCTTCTTCCACCCTCACCCAGAAGTGTGACGTGCCCTTGACCGTCTTGGGATGGAAGATGTAATAGGGCTTTACACGGATGGTAAGCAGCGCCTGGTTCAGCTTGCAGACCACATACTTGTCATTGTTGACGCCATTGAGCAGCACCATCTGGTTGCCAAGGGGGATACCCGCGTTGGCCAGCTTCTCACAGGCTGCCTTGGACTCCTCGGTGATCTCCCTGGGATTGTTGAAATGGGTGTTAACGTATATCGGATGGTATTTTTTCAGGATGTTGACCAAACTGTCGGTGATCCGCTGGGGCAGCGTAACCGGTGCCCTGGTCCCAAACCGGATGATCTCCACATGGGGGATGCTTCTGAGTTCCTCCAGCATCCATTCTATGGTGGCATCGTCATGCATAAAAGCGTCACCGCCGGTGATCAGAACATCCCGGATCTCCTTGTTCTTCCGCACATAGTCTATGGCTTTTCCGATCTGTTCCCGGTCCGCATGGGCATCATGCTCGCCGATCATCCTCCTTCTCTGGCAGAACCTGCAATACATGCCGCAGATATTGGTAACCTTGATGATAAGCCTGTCAGGATATCTCCGGGTGATAAGCTCTTCCGGAGTCCAGCCCGCTTCATCCATAGGATCAAGCTCGCCCTGATCATTCAGCTCATCGAAGGAGGGGATGGCCTGTCGTCTGACCCCGCAGGACGGATTGTCGGGATCGATGACCGACAGATAATATGGAGAAATTGCAAACCGGTACCTTTCCCCTACCGCTTTGATCCTGTCTGTTTCTTCCGCCGACAGCCCAAGCATTTCGGCGATATCTTCAGCCCGTGTGAAACGATTCTTAAGCTGCCATCTGTAATCCTTCCACTGCTCTTCGGTGGCTCCCAGCCTTTCCATAATCCTTGCCTTCTGCCGGGCAATCTTCTCCCGGTCCTCAAGGCCGGTCTTTATGGTACCTTTCACCTGTTCATACGTTTCTATGCTGCGCTTCAGTTCCTCAAACCGGTTGCCATTGTTCTCCCGGTACACATCATAAACTGTACCCATATCTCCGACCCCCTTTCGAATGTTTTAGAAAAAAGAAGAACCCCGTCCTGCCAACCAAACGCATTGAAGGCAGGAATCGGGGAACCAACGTCACGACTAAAAAAGCGATTATCACCAACCCTAGTGAGAATCGCTTCAAAGGCAGAAAATAACCATCCTTCCCTTCAAAGCTTCCGAGGTTAGCTGACGGATTCGGGCCGAAAGGAATTAGCCCTACCGGAAATAATTTCCGGATTCACCCCATGAATTGGTTCCCCCGTATCCTGTCCAAGAAAGCAGACAGGAATTCAGCACTTCAACCATATTCAGTTTCAGGGACATAATATGATGAGTATATTATATCATTTTGGAACCTATTGGTCAAATGCTTTCCAGGAAATAATCAGACGCGGTTGACATGTGCAGATGGCGGGCAGCCCATCAAATCTTTTTTCGTTGGCATCGCTCATTGGTATTCCGCTTTTCCTGCTCGCCGGGATTGCCTGGTCATTCATAATGTGGGATATCAGGTACCCTAAAAAGTAGCTGCTTGAACGGCCTCGTTCAAACATGATGGCTCAGAATGCGAAAGGGCTCCGCCGGATATGCATGTGCGGCTTGCGGGAGCGGGACATGCCTGAGCCGTCATAAAATATGCAAAAAGTCGGTGTTTAACCGACTTTTCTGCCTTCCCTTCCATATTTGAGCCTTGTTGCTTCACCTCCGCGGATATGCCTTTCCGCTTTGTTTTCGTCGAGTATCCTTTTCACCTGCTTTGCCATAAATGGATCAAGCTTTGCAAGCCTCTCTGTAACATCCTTGTGCACCGTGCTTTTGCTGATACCAAAATTCTGTGCAGCTGCTCGGACAGTTGTCCTGTTTTCAATGATGAAGTTCCCAAGCTCTAAGGCGCGCTCCTCTATGTAATGTCTCATGCGCCTGCCTCCCGCACAGCGCCGATACCACGGCTTGATGTCCCGATACTATCTATATGAGGAAGGCTAGTACGCTATACCCGCAAACACAAAGATTGTGTTGTCCTTATTCTGATATGTATGATTCTCTATGAAAAAAACTCGCCGTTGTGCTAAAAACCGGCGAGTTTAATCTTATTTATTCATATGAAACAATAGTGTATGCGGAATAATCCTTTTTTATGCCACTTTTATTTCAGAAGGCAATATCCCACTCAGTCACGCCTTTTTTATCGATAACCACTATACCTTTATTGGCCAAATATTCCTTGATGGCATCCGCGTTGGCATAGTCCTTTTTTGCCTTGTAATCACTTCTCAGGTTAATGCGGGATTGAATTTCCTCTACAGTGATACCGTGTTTGGTCAAATATTTATCCCGTATCAACTCAATCACTTTTTGCGGATCATGCTGCAAAATCCCCAGCACTCTGTAATTATCAATGATGGCTTGTTTCATTGCCTTCAGGCTGCCAACATCTTTTTTCTTCTCAAGCATCTGCTTCATTTTTGAGAAGTAGCCGAACAGATTGGCAATGGCAACGGCCGTATTGAAATCATTGCTCATGGCATCCCGGAATTCATTCTCTATCTGCGATTTCGCGTCATCATTTTGCTGGCTGTCGCCGGTGGCTTCTTCATCGGTCAGTTGATCAATTTCATTCAGTATTTTATAAAAGCCGTAAATATGCTTTTCATTGGTCTCAAAAATGCCATCGACAATATTCAAATCCGATTTGTAGTTGTTTTGCAGCAAGGTAAAACGTATAATGTCAGGATGATAATTATCCAGCAACTCTTTCAGCGAAATCCCATTCCCCAGGGATTTACTCATTTTTTGGCCATTAATCTTTACAAGGCCATTGTGAATCCAATACCTGGCAAATGGCTTTCCTGTGCGCGATTCCGATTGTGCAATCTCATTCTCGTGATGAGGGAAAATCAAGTCTTTTCCGCCACCATGAATGTCAATGGTTTCACCCAGGTATTTCATGCTCATGGCTGAGCATTCAATATGCCAACCCGGACGTCCTTTGCCCCATGGAGATTCCCAGTAAATCTCACCCTCTTTTGCGCTTTTCCACAGGGCAAAATCCTGACTGTCAATCTTCCCTGGTTCAACCTCTTTCCTGACGCCGCTGATTTCTTCCTCAACCAGCCTGTTTGAAAGCTTGCCGTATTGGGGGAACTTTTTCACCGAAAAGAAGACATCGCCATATTCCGTCGCATAGGCATATCCCTTATTGATGAGTTCCGATATAAACTCAATCATTTCCTCAATATTTTCAGTGGCCCTTGGCTCAATGGTAGCATTTTCAATGCCCAGGCGCTTCAGTTCCTCATCTGTCTTTATCACCATCTTGTTGGCATATTCCATCGCCGGAACATTCAGTTCCCTGGCCTTATTGATGATTTTATCATCCACATCCGTATAATTCCTTACATAGGTAACACGGTATCCGCAATATTCCAGGTATTTTCTGATGACATCAAATATAACCGCCTGGTATGCGTGACCGATATGGGCATCTCCAGATACGGTTATCCCGCAGGCATACATTTTGACCTGTCCTTCTTCAACAGGAACAAATTCTTCCTTTTTTCTGGTCAACGAATTATAGATCAATATCGGCTTATCCATACTGCTTTCCTTTCCTCTACCCCTGTGAAGTTTATTATTATATTATACCAAATTGCCAATATCATGTACATGTACATGATGAACAGAACCCGTTGCCCGTTTCCTCCAGGCCATGGAATTATGACGAAAGAACTGCAGCTTGTCAGAGAACCGACCACCGGTTACTATTGAAGTGAAAAGGAGTGAGTAAACTGATATTTACTGTTACGCTGAATCCCGCAATTGATAAGACGGTGGTCATTCCTGGTTTCTCCGTCGGCAGTGTGAATCGCATACAGTCTTTTCGCATCGATGCCGGCGGAAAAGGCTTTAACGTTTCAAAGTGCTTAAAAAAACTTGGTACCGATAGCACGGCGGGAGCTATCCTGGGTGGATCTACCGGAGAGCATCTGCTGGCCTTGATGGCACAAATGGGAATCGATACATTACCGGTGATGATTTCGGAGCAATCACGCACAAATATGAAAATCATTGATCCGTCCAGCGGTGTTACCACCGAAATCAATGAACCGGGACCGGAGGTTTCCGAATCTGTATTGGAGGAACTGAGAAACCGTATTGCTGCGAAGATCTCTCCCGGCGATATTGTTATCCTTTCCGGAAGTCTTCCGAGGGGAGCGAATGCTTCGCTGTATTACGAATGGACGAATTGCTTTCATTCGCTTGGCGCAATGGTGTTCCTGGACAGTGATGGCGAGGCCATGCGGTTGGGGATTGAGGCCAGACCCAACTTCATCAAGCCTAACGATGCGGAACTGTCCAGGATCGCAGGGAAAGACTTGTCTACGCAGCAGGAACTGATCCAGGCAGGCAGAAAGCTGCTGGAGACAGGCATTGAAGAAATTGCCATTTCCCTGGGAGCAGCCGGCGCCATTTTCATGTCGTCCGACGGGGTGTTTACGTCCGATGCCTTGAAAGTACCTGTCCTGAGCACTGTTGGAGCAGGTGACGCCATGGTGGCTGCGATGGCTTATGGCCTGGAAAAGCAACTGCCCTGGGAAACCCGCATCCGCTTAGCTATGGCCATGGGCGCCGCCAGTGTGATGAGCGACGGCACACAGGCGCCGGATGCCGGTTTGGTATGGAGACTTGCTGAGCAGGTAGAAATTCAGAAGATATCGTTTTAATGAAAGCAAAAGAAAAACCCGCCACTTTCATGACGGGCTTTCCGGCAGAGTTTGTGTCAAAGACCATTATCCCTATTTAGGAAAATCGATATAGGCTTCGGGGTCTACCAGTTTGTCCTCTTTGTACAGCTCAAAGTGGAGATGTGTCGGCTCTGCGCTTTCAAAGATCGCAGTCGCTCCCACAGAACCGATGGCTTCCCCCATCTTGACTTCCTTGCCTACCGTGATGGTGCTGTCGCTGGCCAGGTTGGCATACAGGGACTTATAGCCATTCTTATGGTCGATCACGATGGTGAATCCATACCTGGGATCGTTCTTGATCTCATGGATGACCCCGCTGCCGATGGCGCGAACCACTTCGCCCCGGGGAGCTGCAATGTCTACGCCGCTGTGGGTACGCCATTCATTGAAAGTGGGCGAGAAAACCAGCTTGTCCATGGAATAGCCGTTTTGAATCTTGCCCTCAACAGGCACTGTGAAATTGGGTTTGACGATTGCCAACACCACGTTGTCCACCGGCGCTGTTCCGTCTTCCATGATACCTCCCGATGTGGTTTGGGCGCTGTCCTCTTCCTGCTCGACGGTCTGTTCGGGAGAACCCTCCTGTACCGTTGTCTGTTCGCCGCTGTCAGCCGGCTCATTTTCCAGGGTTATTTCATTCGCCCCCGGATTGGTGTTTTCCTGTGCGATCAGGCTGTCATCAGGACCGTCGTCGGCATATTCAGCCCCATTGCTGTCGTTTATGGAGCTTTCATCAAACTCCGGTATCTCAGGAAAGTCATCGAGCAGACTAAACTCGTTTTGACCATTGTCAATCAGGTTTTGCTGCTGCGGGTCAGGCTCCGGCTCGGTAAGTATCTGGTTCGTCGAAAAGAAAACAGCCCCTGCGGCCAGAGCGCAAAGCCCCACCACAATGGCTACATAAAAGCCGCTTTCCTTAAAAAAACTCACGATCCTTTTGCCAAATGACCCCTCGTTCTTAAAACTACCCTTGTTGTTCACAGTATCCACCTCCACCATGTATTATTGCCAGTGGAGATGGATTTATACTCTATTGCATGATTTCTTCCACTTCCACACCCAAATAATAGTGTTTCAGAATGTCCTCGTAGCTGTAACCTTCCCTGGCCAGCGCGTCGGCCCCGCACTGGCTCATGCCCACGCCGTGGCCGTAACCAATCGTTGTGATTTCAACAGATTCAGGTGATGGAAAGTTCAGGCTGATATTGGTGGAGCGCAGGCCGAACAGTTCCCGGAATTCGGTGCCCGGAATGGAGACACTCCCGATCCGGATGGTGTCCACGCGCCCGCTGACGGTATAGGCCTCAATCGCCATATCGACTTTCTCCGGAAATTTGGCCTGGGGATATCTAGTTTTTACTTTCTTCACGATTTCATCCCAGGAATATAATTGAATTTTCTCATAGTCCGGATAGCTGCTCTCATCGGGACCTGTGACGCTTTGCAGGTAGGGCACGCTCTCGGAAATGGCCCAAACCTCCTGGGCATCCTCGGTAATACCGCCGCTGTTGGAATGGTAAAGCGGGTTGATCAGAATACCCCCGTATGTCACAACCACATTCCGGGTTTCCTCCACCGCCTGCTCTATCTTATCCCAGTCCTCCTCGCTGCCGTATACCTCAAGGAAGCGCTCCCTGGAGATCCAGGCCTGGCAGTGGCCCGGATCGGTGCAGATGTCGGCCCCGAAATGGCTCTCGGTGGAACCGTAGTAGCCTTCCACCCTTCCCAAAGCATAGGTGCGCGCCGCCACCGCCTGGGCTTTCAAGGCCTCCAGCTCAAAGGACGGAGGCATTTCGGCAGCCACCACGCCCACCAGGTATTCCTCCAGCTTTTCCTCTGTGATGAGGCTCTTGCCGGGATTGTAAACCGTAAGCGTGATCTCCGGCCCTCTGCGCTCGGTTTCCGGCAGGTCCGGATGCTTTTCAGTGTCCGGCGCCTTGGGCCTTATAAGGAAGAGCAGCAGAAGAGCCAGCGGAAGGATCAGGAGGACAATGTCTTCAGCTTTAAGACGCAACCCCTTTTTAACCATACTAATGTTTATGAAGGAGATGGATGAGGCATACCTGAAATACTGTATAATAGTGCTGGAGGAGATTGCCACGCTACACGTCGTTCAGCTCGCAATGACAACAAGGCCATGGCTTTGCGGGTGCAGAGAGATTGACGCGCTCCGTTTCACTCCTTTTGCAATGACACCCTGGAATCGATCATGCTGGCCTTATCTTTCTTGTCCTTGCGAGGAGGCGATAGCCGACGAAGCAATCTCAGAAATCGGAAGTAAGTTGTTGGAAGTTGGATGTTGGAAAGGGAGGGAATCCATGATCAACCCCTACATGGAAATAGCCATCCAGGAGGCCAGAAAGGCCGCAGAAAAGGGCGAGGTCCCGGTTGGCGCCGTCATCGTAAAGGACAGGCTTATCATCAGCCGCACCCATAACCTCAGGGAGACTGCCGGAAACGCTACCGCCCATGCGGAGATACTGGCCATCAACGAAGCCTGCCGGATCCTTGGCCGATGGCGGCTGGACGACTGCGACCTTTATGTGACGCTGGAGCCCTGCCCCATGTGCGCAGGCGCCATCATCAACGCGCGCATCCGGCGGCTCTACTTCGGCGCTTCCGATCCGAAGGCCGGAGCGGTGGGGTCGGTTGTGGATCTGTTGCGCATGCGGGCCTTCAACCATACTCCCGAGATTTATGAAGGCATCATGGAGAGCCAGTGCAGAGAATTGCTCACGGAGTTTTTCAGGGCAAGGAGGTAGTTTTTTGCGAGATTGCCGCGCACCGATCAACGGTGCTCGCAATGACAGATTAGGGTATGTCATGCGGGAATAGAAGATTGCCGCGCTGCACTTTACACCATGGGTACGGCTTTGCGGATGCGGTGAGATTACCACGCTCCGTTTCACTTGGTTTGTGATGACACCTTAAATAGACCCTGCAGGCAATATCTCCTATGTCATTGCGAGGAGAGAAACGACGTAGCAATCTCAGAATTTCCCCAGTTGCGGAAACGTCGCAAATGCCTTATAATAAAGAAGCAATTTTGCCGGGAACCCGGCATTATTAAAGCCATATCCGGAGTTTGAAGCTAAAGGCGGAACTTCTGCCGCCCAATCGCATCAAATGATATCCTGAGGTAAAAAAGACCATAACCTGGAGGGTTGTCCGAGTGGTCTAAGGAGCTGGTCTCGAAAACCAGTATACCGCAAGGTATCTAGGGTTCGAATCCCTAACCCTCCGCCACAAGGAAGCTGTTAATGTCATGCATTAACAGCTTCTGCATTATTATTGCCTTCTTTGTCAGGTACTTCCCCCTGAGGCTTGCCCTTACGGATCAGGGAAAGCAGAAGCAGCAACAGCGGTATGATCACCTGGAAGGGGATAACATAAAGCCCATACACCTTTTGTGTCCAGGTAAACAGCTCAAGCACACTGTCATAGGCCCATATGGCAAGCACCACGGCAAATGTGAGGACAGCCCTGGTGAAACCCCTGTAGTCCTGGACGCCCGCGATCTGGCATAATGCCTTTGCAGCTGCGTATACGCATACCGAGATCTTGATGCCGCCGCCAATCAGCAGGTTGATATCCAGGAGGGGTTCCACATTAAATTCGGGTATCAGCAGGGAGGTCAGGTGGGGAATAAACGTGGAGCGGCCTATCAAATCCCCTCCAATGACGAACAGATCCCTGAAAAACACAAGAAGTCCCATCAGCGTCGATAATACCGCCGATATAACGACTGTTTTTTTCAGCTTATCCTTCCTGTTCAGATGCGGAAAAAGCATCAGGAAGGCAACCGTTTCCCCGTATGGGAAGGTTATCGCGCCAAAAGCTCCCTTGAGTACAGGCATCAGGCCGTTTTCAAGGATGGGAAGGACTGCGGTGAAATCATTTATCGTGAAGAGGGAAAAGCTGATGATGGAAATGGCAACAGGAATCACGGGTACCAGCAGTTCACTCAGCCGTCCCAAAACTTCTATACCGCTGTTGACCGTATAAAGGAGAACAACCGCAAAAAGCCCGATGACCACGACCATGGGCGTTTCCAGATAAGTGGTGGTGCAGAGGAACTCGCCGAAATCCCTGAAAACCAGGGAAGCCAGATGGATGAAATACCATACATACAGAAACGAAAGGATGGTTCCGGCGATCTTTCCCAGCCTGTCCCGCAAAATCTCCACCAGGGTCTTCGACGGGTTCAGCATAGACAGGACGGCATATGACCACATCAGCAGGGTCCCGCCGGCCCCCCCGAGAATCATGGCCAGCCAGGCATCCCTGCCTGCCCCTGCCGAAGGAGACAATATCACGGTGCTTCCGATATGGAAGCCCGACAACAGCAGAAACAGCTGTATCCACGATATCTGTGTCTTCTCCATCATCAACAACTCCAATCATCCTGAAAGCGTCTTCTGCCCTTCCCATGTCCTGGTATACCGCAAATCCCTCAAGCTGCATGCATATGCCACCGCTTAGGGCCCATTACTTTAACGGCAGCAGGTTAAGCATCCGACGTACAGCTTTCTGTTTCAGTGCTTTCCGTGTTTGGCTGTGAAGGCTTATTTTTTCCCCTTAAGGACAGCAAAAGCAGCAGCAGGGGAATGATGATCTGGAAAGGGATAGAATAATATGGCCATATCTCTTCGGCCCAGCCGAACATTTCAATGGTGTTTTCATAGACCCATACGGCAAGCACCACACAAAAAGTGATGACGGCCCGCGAAAAGCTTCTGTAATCATGGGTCCCCGTAACCTGACTTAACCCCTTTGCAGCCGCGTATATGCATACCGATATCTTGACTCCCCCGCCGACAAGCAGGTTGATATCCACAAGGGGTACCACATTAAACTCCGGTATCAGCAGGGATGTCAGGTGGGGAATGAATGTGGCCCGAGCTATCAAATCGCTGCCCAGGGCAATCAAATCCCTTGCAAATACAAAAATAGCCAGTGCCGACGAGGTCGCCGTCGAAGAAATCACAACCTTCTTGAGGTTATCCATCCTGTTCAGGTGCGGAAACACCATCAGAAAGGCGACGGCTTCTCCAAAAGGAAATGTCAGATTGACAAACGCCGCATGGATAACCGGTGACAGACCGTTTTCCAGGACGGGAAGGAAAGCGGTGAAATCATGGGCCGTGATCAGTGCAATGCTGATGAGGAAAGCCACCACAGGTATCAGGATCACCAATAACTCGCTCATCCTTCCCATCACTTCGACGCCGCTGTTCACCGCATAGAGCAGAACCAGCGCAAAAAGCCCCATCACGACGGCAACGGGCGTTTCGACAAGTGTCGTCGTGCAGATAAACTCACCGAAATTCCTGAACACCAGGGCAGCCAGGTGAATAAAATACCAGATATACAGAACCGAAAGGATGGTTCCTGCAATCCTGCCCATCCTTTCCCGCAAGATTTCCACCAGGGTTTTTGACGGGTTCAGCAAGGCAATAGTCGCATAAATCCACATCAGCAAACTGCCGGCCGCCCCCGCGATAAGCATGGACAGCCATGCGTCCCTTCCCGCCCCTAACGCGGGAGTCAATATGACAGAACTGCCGAAAAGAAATCCCAATAATATCAGATACAGCTGGATGCCTGATATCTGCGTTTTTTCCATCACTTCACAACCCCAACCATCTTCAGCGCCGCTTCTATCCATTGGGCCGGGCTGGACGGTCTTTTCCCTGATGCCAGGAGCACGCTGACAACCAGGCTGATCCCCATCAGGACAAGATAGATAATAACCGCGCTTGCCCGCTCCTTTTTCCGTATGAAACCCTGCACATCATAGGCAATGATGATGAGAAACACCACAATGATAACGATGACCATACCAATATGCTTCCTTAATGTTCCTTAATAACGGGATTAATGATGATACCCGTTCGCCTTATTTTTGCATCCACCTGAATATCCGCAGGCAGCCGGCTGAAAATTTGATCCCACTCGTCCTGTGACTTTTTCCAGTACTGTGGGTGGTATTTGTGTACCTCCATACCGAAACCGAAAATATCGCTGGAATATTCGTCCTGTGCTTTTTCCAGCGCCATCGCGATCTCTTTCCTGATAGTTTCTTCCAGGATTTCTTCCAGTGCCGATATCTTCTCAGGCGCGTCCAGTTTCCCTTTGCCTTCGTGGCCTCCCACATTGGCCTCAAGCCTCACTTTGACCATGAGGCAGGCCGGCTCCCCGTCTTCAAATTCAACACCGATCTTCGCTTTTGACCTGAAAACTTCCATGGACATTTTTCCTTCTTCCGCAGGAATATTCACGATGGCGCTGCCGATGTCGTTCATGGCAAACTGGTACCCCCTGGTTTCGTAGGGATCCAGCCAGCCCACCAGCTTGCCTTCCTTAAAAACAGCAAGACCTTCCGTCCTGACCATGTTTTCGCCCGCTTTTGTGATCTGTCCGATGACCGGCTGCTTGCCTTTGCAATCCATGTCCTTGATGACATCGATCAGCATGGTTTTCTTTCCCGTCCCGCGATAAGAGGTATTCTCCACCGTTTCACTGATATACACGGCGGGGATGGTATCCATATCGCTTTCCATTGCAAGGATTTCAGCAGGGGACACGTCCTTTGCCACAAGGACATTCATCAGATAATCCACTTCATGATCCCTCTGAAAGAAGTCCAGGCTCTCCTCCAGGCTCTCCCGCGCAAGCCTTTCGCTGAGGATAAGCACCTGCGCTGTGCTGAAAAACAGTTTCTTGTCAACGGTGGCCAGCATTTCCCTTATGGCTCCAAATATGGTTTCTCCTTCGTGGGATACGACAAACACAGGTTTTGTTGGTCCCTCTCCGCCGCTCCTGTGGCCGGAAGTGGACTGAATCGATCCCGGTTCCGCCACCTGTACCGTCAAAAGGACCTTGCCCTCTTCCGTCCTGTCCAGCCCAACGCCCACCACTACATTGATATCCGTCAGCTCCTTATAATTCCAGCACCCGGACAAAAGCAAAAGACATGCAAGAAGAAAAGCCAGTAAAACCATACCTTTTGCTTTTTTTCGCCATCCTGCCGTCATTGCTGTATGTTCACCTCCTGGCGCTGAGAGCCCTTCGCGCCCCTTACGTTTTCCTGCTGACGAAGGATCTTGGGCCGTGTTATCATGGCCCAGATGGGAACCACGATGAACGCGTCTTTCAAATCATTTACCGTCAGCGGTGCAAAAGGCGCCATATAGGGAACACCAAAGGACCTCATCTTGCAGAGATGCACAAAGACGGCCACAGCCACAAAGGCAATGCCCAGGATCCCCAGAAAGTTGGCTGCAATCAGGAACACAAAGCGCAGCAGCATGGATGCCCGGAGCAGCGGGGGCACGATAAAGCTGCAAACAGCCGTAATGGCCACCACGATCACCATCAGGTTGCTGGCGATGCCCGCCGCTACCGAAGCCTCGCCCAGCACGATGGCGCCCACGATGCTCAGTGCCTGACCGATGGGCTTTGGCATGCGGACACCCGCTTCGCGCAACAGCTCAAAGGCCACTATCATTAACATGGCTTCAACAAAAGGAGAAAACGGGATACCCTGCTGGGAGGCGGCAAGGGTCAACAGGAGCTTAAAAGGGATGACCGTATGATGGTATACGACCAGCGCCACATACATGGCGGGAAGGAGCGTCGATGTCGTCAGGGCTATCACGCGCAGCAGGCGCATAAAGGTTGCGAAAAAGGCATGATCAAAATAGTCATCCGTGGCCTGTATGGATTCCACGAACAGATATGGAACGGTCAGGACATGGGGTGAACCGTCGCAGAAAATGGCCACACGCCCTTCCAGAAGCTTTCCGGCCAGCTTGTCACATTTTTCGCTGCTTCCCACCGTAGGAAAGAGGGACAGGCGGTTATCGGAAATGTACTGTTCGATGATGCCGCTGTCCAGCACGGCATCGGTTTTTATTTTCTTGAGCCTTTCCCGCACCTCCCTGACGATTGCCTCGTTGGCAAGCCCTTTGATATAACAGATACAGACATTTGTCTTTGTCCTGTCGCCAAGGTGCATCATCTCCAGCTTAAGGTTCGGGTTCTTGATCCGCTTCCGGATAAGCGCCGTATTGGTAAGCAGGTTCTCAACAAAACCTTCCCTGGCACCCCTGATGGAGGTCTCGGTATCCGGTTCCTGCACCTGCCGTCCCTGCGGCGCCTTGACGCCAACCACCAGGGCCCTGGTTTCACCGTCAATAAAGAGTACGGCTTCGCCGGATATGATGCCGTCCACCGCCTGGTGCATATCTGCGGCTTCATGGATATCATTGTTGACCACAATGCAATCCGTCAGCCGGTTGTAGATGCTACTGCCTCCGGGAGATTCTTCGTTTGCCAGAAAATCCAGGATCGGGCGGACCACATCCTGATTCAGTTCATTCTTGCTGACAAAGCCGTCGATATAGGCCACCAGGATCCGGATTGCCCCGTTTTTTCCGCATGCGATTTCCCGCAGGATGAAATCGCAGCAGTTGGAGAAAATTTCATTCAGGCTGGCTTTCACGGCATCTGCAGACGGCGGTATCGGGCCGTAAGAACCGGTTTGCACAATTTCCTCGCTGTTATTTCTCCCCGATTTGCTTTTGTTCCTGATCCTTCCAAACATTTTCCCCATCACCTGTTTTGCAGTATAACCATTCTCCGGCTGTGAAATACCATTTGGCCGACCTGTCCCGGTGAGCCCCGGAACTTATTCATGGGGCAGATTCTTATTATCAGCACCATTTGTGGAATACAGGCCATAAAACTAGAAAAATCTGAAATTAATGTATTGACATTTCCGAACCGATTGGATAAAATTACATCGATTTGTGTCGATAGTTGAATATTGTATACCTCATGTACAAGGGCAAACCTGCCGAAAGGCAGGGACGCAAAGCTACGAGTCTAAAGCCGTTTTGGCCATGACAGTCGGGCTGCCATAGGTTTTATAGGGCGTAGTAGAGCCATGGCATTGGTTTGTCCTGGCTCTTTTATTTTTGCATACAGTATACTTTCAAATACGAAAGGAGGCGCAACAATTGTGTGCCGTCCGGCACACAAGAACGCAGCAGAAATTGGAGAAAACAAGGATTTTGGAATTGAAGCAGGATACGTGCATCATCAACACACTCAAAAAACTTGATCCGGTCACTTACAGGCACTCTTTCAGCGTAGCCAATCTCGCGGTGCGGTTTGCGGAATCATCAGGATGCGGCCTGGATCAGGCCACCGTGTATTATGCGGGCCTGTATCACGACATCGGAAAGTACCACATTGATGACGGGATCCTGAACAAGCCGTCAAAGCTTGACGAAAAAGAGTTTGAAGCCATGAAAATGCATCCCGAGTTCGGCTATCGCATGCTCAAGGATACCGGGCTTTCCGATACGGTATTGGAAGCCGTCCGCTACCACCACGAAAAGTACAACGGCGGGGGCTATCCTTCGGGGCTTGTTGCCGGTGAAATTCCCTTACTGGCCAGGATCATCCATATTTGCGACGTATACGATGCCCTGACATCGGACAGGCCGTACCGGAAAGGCTACACCCCGGAAAAAGCGGTGGAGATCATGAAAGACATGCAGGATCAGTTCGATCCAGTATTGTTCCGGAAATTCATCGCCGGGATACGGGAGTTCCAGGCCTGAGGAAAATCCGTCCCTTATGGCTCCAGCACAGGATCTCCGATAATATAGCCTGCATTTTCAACAAATTGGGATGCGGGATTCAGCTGCAGCGTCAGCTTCTTCACTCCCCTGATATCGGCTTCAATACGCACCGGTCCGGAAGAGGATCCGACGGACGCGGTTGACAGGAGGAGTTTTCCGTCGCCCAGTATGTTGAGCCAGGCCTTTTGAGAGGGATCAATATGCTGAAAGGCCTGACTGACCGAAAAAACGCAGCTGAACCTGGAATAACCCTTGTCCAGGTTGTACTCCACAGTCATCCATTGGTCCTTATAATCTGACAGGTAGCTGTCGACGAGTTCCAGCTTGATTCCCGCCTGAAACCTGTTGCCCTGGATATCCCTGTCGGACGCATCCAGGTCTGCAAGCCTGAAGCTGTCGCTTCCCGCGGAGAAGGATGCGGGCTCCAGCGAGCTTAAATACACCTTTTGCCTTTTTGCCGGTGCATTCCGGTCTTTGGGCAGAGAGTTACTATCAGTTTTATCAGCGGTTTGCCCGGCTTCATGGGCGTCTGTGCTTTGTGATACTTCTTCCGCATTCTGAACCGGTTGTTTCGGCTCTGCTACCATAGTTTCGGTCCGGTTCAGGATATTTGCTTCCTCCCCGGAAAAATCGGTATGCTTTGCTTCTTCAGCTGCTGCAGCGGTCTCCCGGTATGCAAGAAGCCTCGTTATTTCGTTGTTTTCAGCCCTGCTGGCGGCATCAAACACCCACAGCTTGAAGGCCAGTACAGCCGCCGCCGAAACAGCCAGGGTAACGGCCGCAATGACAAGGGCCTGCCTTCCGGTTATACGCCGCCTGGCAGGTGTTTTTTGGTCTCCGGGTTCCTCGCAGCGGCGCGGAAACAGCTTCTCTATTTCCTTTCTGAAGTGGCTCAGCGTTTTCATGGGTGAATCCGGTTTGAGCGCTTTGGTGATGAGGTCAAACAGCTCGCCCGGAAGGTACAGTCCGAGCTGTGAAAAGGACGGTATGTGGCCCTCGATTTCACAGGGGTTGACTCCCGTTAGCAGGTGGTAGTATAAAAGCGCCACGCCCTGGACCTGCTGCAAATCCCCTGTAGGTTCATCAGCTCCATCACCCTTTGTCAGAATAAGCTTCTCCAGATTGATAAGCTTAACCGTGCCCTGGTGATCCAGCACGATATCGGACAGGGTAATGTCCCTGTAGCAGACAATTCCCGGCCTCAGCATACGCAAAAATTCCAGGGCTATGCAAAGTTCGCCGATAATTCTGGAGGCCTGCCCGTGATCAAGCCTTCCCTCCCGGTTAAGCCGGGCTTCCAGATTCTCTCCGTGAATATTTTCCTTCAGGACGCAATAGTAGGTATCCCCTTCTTTAATATCCAAAATCCGCGGGAACGCGGGATGATTGATTCGGCAGTATGCGGTAAACAGATCCTGGCGGACATCCTGCTTGTCCAGCATGACAAAGGTCCATGGGATCTTTGAACCGGCCCAACCCACATCCTGGCTGTCTCCTGCTTTTTTCAGACGCAAAATGGCAAACCTCTCTTTTAGCATTTCCTCCTACCCCCTTGCAGGCCGAGAGAATCCGTCAGGGAAAACGGTTGTTTTACTGATTAATACAATTATAAATAAACGTCCACAAAAGGCATAAATTTCAGGCAATATTTCCAATTCATTGAATGCATGGGCAGCATGGAATATAATGTAGGCGTCATAATCCGTATCCATCCGCAGGATTGGTCCAGGGCCTTCGGCGCCTTTTTCGGAAAGTTCTGAAAGGCCTGATCGTTTTCGTTCGGCCTGATGCTCCCCGGCTCCTGCGGAACAGAGAAAAGTTATAGGTCATTAGGATATTCAGGAGAATTGCGTATGAAAATCAAATCATTTGTATCGGGCTTTTTATGCGCCTGTTTCCTCATTACCGGGCTATACGCCTTTGCAGACAGTGGATTTGTCCGCCAGGTCACAGCCATTGTGGGTGGCGTGGATATTGTGCTGGATGGAGTGAAACTATTTCCCCGGGATGCGGACGGCAGACCCGTGCCTCCCCTGATCATCGATGGAACCACCTATGTTCCCATCCGGTACCTGACCGTCGTGATGAACAAGAAGATGACAATGGACGGGAACACCCTTTATTTTGGCAATGAGCAACAGATCAAGGCTATCTATCTGTCCGAGCTGACACCGGTGCTGAAGTCAGAAAACTGGAATCAGTATGGTATGATGGGCGGATGGGTCAAGACCGTGTATGATGATAAGCATGCCAGAACAAGCTATAGCAAGGCCGGAACCATGCGGATCGCCGGCAAGGAATACCTGTCGGTGAGCACGATCCTGAACGACGGACTGAGCACCACCTGGGGCATCTATACCTTGGGTGGGCGATATGCCAGAATAACCGGTTATTTCGGAATTGATGATGCCAGCACAGGCACAAAATGCACGGGTGAACTGGAGATCATCGGGGACGGGGTAACCCTGAAGAAGATAACGCATTATAAAGGCATTGTACCGGAATACTTTGACGTGGACATAAAAGGCGTAGACATCCTGACCATAAAAGTATCCGGGGAATCCATCACAGAAACCGTCAACGGTCAGGTTCTGCCCACCCAGCAGACCGTATGCGACGTGTTTGACATCAAGCTGCATTATTAGGCAACCGGTCCCGTCATGGCTGGTCCCTTCCAGGCAGCGTCCGCCACAGCCGGCTATGGATGGCACTTTGTCGGGGCAGTGATTCGGCCGGTTTTGACTGCCCATAGATATTGACATACCCAGAATAATCGGTTAAAATTTTTATTCGGTTTATGAAGGAAATTGAATACGGTGTAACTCATGTTAAAGGGCAAACCTGTTGAAAGGCAGGGACGCAAAGCTACGAGTCTAAAGCTGTTCAGGCTATGACAGTCGGGCTGCCATAGGTTTTATGGAGCAATAGCATTATGGAGCCGTGGCAGAGGTTTGCCTGGGCTCTTTTGCTTTTGTCAAACATGACATTGAATTGGCAACAGGATATCCGACAGCAGGAAAGTTCCAGCCGGAAAGGCCATCCGCCTTCGGGGACGGCTCAGGGCCTGCTAGAGAATAGAAGCATTACGATTCGTTTAGTTCCAGGAATTTGTCGGCAGCATCCTCTATCGATCTCGCGGAACACAACCTGGAAAATGATGTAGCACCGGATACCGACCTTTGCCAAATTTTCATGACAAAACCGCAGCAGTAGCACCAGAAGGAGGAAATATGCTATGAATTTCATAGGCAGGATCCTGGAAAGAAACGATCCGAATTATACCGTTGAATTCTCCTTTTTTCCTGAGAGCGGCACCATCAACGGTATAGCCCAAATTGTAAGGAAATACCCGCAACTGAAGATAAATTATGATGAGCAATCCGCAAGTAAAATCGAAACCCTTCCCAAAAAGGACAGGGCCAAACTAGAACTTGAAATTGCCAACCTGGTGCTGAACGACCTGCTTAAGGGAAGGGGCAAAAGCGGCATACTTGTGAGAAGGCAATCCTTCGTGCAATAATGGCGCAGGTTTCTGTGCATAATGTTCAAAAGTTTCTCTTTATCATTCCAACACGTCCGATGCCGCCATCCGATTTTCTTTTAAACAGCTTTTCTTTTGGTGCCGTGCACGCCTTCCAATCCGTTGGCCCTCTGATAGTTGTTTTTCCCCCTGAATATGGTGAACACCGTTGTCAGCAGAAGCTTGATATCCAGCAGGAGGGAATAGCTCCTGATATAGAGCAGATCAAAGCGCAGCTTGTCCTCAGCTGATGTGTCATACTTGCCGTATACCTGGGCATACCCGGTAAGCCCGGCTTTCACAAGGGTCCTGTACTTGTAGGCAGGGATCTCGGCGCTGAATCTGTCGGCGAACACCGGGCGTTCCGGCCTGGGTCCCACAAAGCTCATATCCCCCTTCAGGATGTTGAACAACTGCGGAAGCTCATCGATCTTGAGCTTCCTCAGTACAGCCCCCACAGGCGTCACCCTGGGATCATGCTGTGAAGAAATGACGGGACCGGTCTTCTTCTCCGCATCCACCACCATGGTCCGGAATTTATAAATCTTAAACACGCGGTTATTGATGGTCACCCGCTCCTGACTGAAGATGACCGGGCCGGGCGATGTGACCTTGATCAGTATGGCGCTGATGAGCATAACAGGCGCGCTGACAATCAGGCCGATAACAGCCAGTACAATATCAAAGGCCCTCTTGAAAAAGCGCTGCTCGGGGGTAAGGCCCAGCCTGTCGATAATGAAGGCGGGCATGTCCTCGAACTGGACCGTCCGCGTCTTCGCAAGGGCGATCTCAAAAAGCTGGGGTATTGCGAACACGACCTTCTTGCGCTCGATGCATTCCTTGATCATCAAGGCCTTGACGTCATCCGGAACACTGGGGCACAGGATGACCTCGTTTACATCGTCAAGCTTCTTCAAGGCAGTATCGGCATCTGCAACGTCAACCGCATACTTTATCGCGATTTTTTGAGCCTTGTCGGAAATGATCTTGCGGCCAATGGTTCTCAGTTCCTCATGGCTTCCAATCAGCATAGCAAACGATTCCCGCATCAGCCGTTGCCTTATCCAAACCAGAAACACCCGCCAGATCGAAAGATAAATGAACATGATAAAGGCTGACCCTAACAGAACGGTCCTGGGGAATGAGAAGCCCTGCAGGAAGTATGTAATGGACACCGTGGTAATGCTCAAAAGACCGACAAGTTTCCCCAGGTTCGACAGGGTTTCATTGACGCTTTTTCGGTAGAACTTGATCATCCCGAACATGTCGAAATAGATCAGGGCAGCTAGCGTGATGAACGGCATGGCGTTCAAATATGGCCGCAAGTTGAACATGGGGATATCACGGCCAAACTTAATAAAGAAGGCCGTAAGGTAGGAAAGGTTGATCAATATCAGATCTATAACAATGATGATCAGCTTGTAGGACTTGTTGAAAGCCTTGCCCATTCTTCTCACCTTTCACGGTGAGGTATTAACCCCTTTTGCTTCAGTATAGCACAAATTAAGATGAGACAGAATGGGGATAATTCTGCAAGGTATCCACCAATTAATTCCTGTTAACAGACATTTTCACGCGAAACCAAACAGAGTTACCTTTCAGCAGCCAACACCATAATATTTGAATAGATCCTTAACATGACTATTCTTGTAGAATACATTGCGCAAATCAAAAAAGTAATTGTTCCTCATGACGGCCTTCACTTTATCCATATATGCTCCTCTGAACTGATGCCACTCGGTAATCAATACAAGAGCGTCAGCCCCTTTTGCGGCATCATACTCATTTTCACAATAGGTTATCGCATTCTCAAACTCTTTGAGTCGCCATCTGGCCTCTTCCATCCCCTGGGGACAATAGGCGCGAATTTTTGCCCCCGCCTTAACCAAAGCACTGACGATATCTATGGATGGTGCGTTTCGCATGTCATTCGTATCGGGTTTAAAGGACAATCCCCAAACAGCGATAACTGTTTCACGCATGTCTTGTTCTTTGGAAATGATATCAATAATTCGTTGGCTGACCTTTCTTTTTTGCTTCTCGTTGGCTTCAATCGCAGCTTGAATGACCAACATTTCCTCGCCATATTGACGTGCTGTTTCAACAATCGCCCGGGTGTCCTTTGGGAAACACGAACCGCCATATCCGGGTCCCGCGTGGAGGAATTTAGGTGATATACGGCCATCCATTCCCATCCCCCTGGCAATTTCCTGTATGTTCGCACCAACTTTATCCGCCAATAAAGCCATTTCGTTAATAAATGAAATCTTTACAGCCAAGAATGCATTGGAGGCATATTTTATCATTTCAGCGGTTTCATGATTTGTGATCAGAAAAGGGGTTTGGTTTATATAAAGGACGTCATAAACCTTTTTCATTATCTCAATAGCCTTTTCGCTTTCTGCCCCAATGATAACGCGATCTGGCATCAGGCAATCACGGACAGCCTTTCCTTCTCGAAGGAACTCGGGATTAGAGACTACATCAAACTCAATATGTACACCACGACGTTCCAATTCCGTTTGCACGATCTGCTTAACCTTCTTAGCAGTACCTACCGGAACCGTAGATTTATTGACAATAATTTTATATTCATTGATATATTCACCGATAGATCTCGCTACCGCTTCCACGTGGCTCAAATCACAGCTGCCATCTTCGTTTTCCGGCGTTCCGACCGCAATAAATATTACCTTGCTATGCTCAACCGTTTCCTTCATGTCAGAAGTAAACTGAAGTCTGCCCGCTTCCACATTTTTATCCAACAACTCCTTTAAACCGGGTTCGTATATTGGTATGATGCCTTGTTTCAACAGTGCAATTTTTTCCGGAACAACATCCATGCAGATGACATTCATACCAAATTCCGCAAAAATAACTCCTTGAACCAATCCAACATAACCTGTGCCTATGATTCCGATGTCAATCATGAGATACGCTCCCTTTGCTCCAATTTTTCAGAAATTTTAGAATAAGCAAACGCAACACCAGCAAGTAATAACTCGGGTATCGTTGACCAAAGTCTTGATATTACAGATACAATTACTGCATATTCCAAAGGCATCACCAATGTTAACCCCATAACAATTATCCCCTCACGAACTCCTATCCCCGAGGGGGCAAAAATACTAAGTATTCCAATAATAGCCGCTAATGCAAATACACCAGCAGCATATAACGACTGATTTATAGGTATTAAGTAAATCGAGTAAACTAATATATAAAAGCCAATCCCAACAATAGTCCAATTAATGACAAATAGCAGAACTAGTTTTAGCATCTGGAGATATGAAAAAGAGAGTTGTAAATCATTTTTCTTCGTGATTTTTTCTAGTAGTCTTAAAAAAATATTTAATATTTTGGGGTTTATAAAGATAAAGAATAACACAATTAAAGCAATCGTTATATATTTGTATCTTGCTAATAAATTATTCGGAAAAAAGAATAATGACACAATAAATAATAAAGCAGCTCCTAGCAAAGTTAGCATGTTCTCAATAAAGAAGCAAATGGTTACCTTACGTTTCTTAACCCCTTCTAAATCATAATACATTAAACGAGCCGCCAACATAAAAACTTTTCCTGGAATATACTTTCCAAGAATAGAATACATATATGCAGTTATGGCTTTCTTGTAAGTGATCTGGGCATCATTAAGTATTGTGATATAATGCCATAGTGAAGCCAGCGTTATTTTATAAACAATAAAGAAAAGCATTGAAGCAAAGAAAGTAACCCAATTGATATTTAGGTCGATGCTTCTGAAATCCTCATAGTTTTCAATGAAATATTTCACCAAAAAGCCTATAACTAAAACCAAAAACAGAATTTTAAGCCATTTTATTATTTCTGGCTTTTTTCTCTCCATCGAACCCTCTCCTTAAAAACTTAACAGAAACCTAATAAATAACATATATAAATATATAAGCGGAAGCGGTATTTTTTTAATTATTGCCTCATGATTGCGGGACAACTTCATGTTAAAATATGCCAGTTTATATGCTAACCAATGATTTAACTTACAATGGGATAGGGTGTCTAGATTAAGTGTTTTCCCAAGTTTTTTATAGGCATGAACCTTTGCTTTGGCACAGTTAAACTTAAATACGAGTGATCGTTTTTGGCTATATATTACTTTTTCATCACTTATACTGCTGTCAACTATGACTCCACTGTTTACAGCGGATCGATACATTTCCAGTGCCTTTTCGGATCTTATAATACAACCAGTATGTTTTATAGGATTTTTCTTCATCTCACGAAGCCATACATCACCAAAGCTTATATCTGAAGATTCTCCAAAATGATCCTGACATATAAGACAGGCTTCCTTTATAAAAAAATATGCATTTTTATATGCACAAATTGTCCTAGAATATGGTATCGTCTTTTCTTGGCCATTCCCATATTTTATGGTAGTCAGACCTCTCCAATGTCCCCTTCTGTAGTATATACGAACTGCATCATCAAGCGATAGTTTTTTCTTTTCAAGTGGAATAAGCGTTGCAGACTTTGAATGAACACCACTGCAATAAAGGCAAATTTTCAAAGCTATTTTTTTCTTTATTTCAGGTCTTTTTTCAATAATATAACTGAGTGCTTTCATTTGGCATGGCAATAACACCACAGCTAATTTCCCATCAAATTGCAATATATCGTTAATATGGTTTAATAAAGGCATATACATATAGATACTGGAACTACAATCTTTGATTTCTTCTTCAGTAGTTGCAACAAATGTTTTATATCCAAGCTTTCCATTAACTATTTCACTTTTGGTTACCCAAGCACCATCAATTTGGTTAGTCCTAATTAAATGGCATAATAAAGCTGTTACCATTCCACCTGACGCACTGTTCTTTCGTATTTTTTCATCTTTTGCGTATCCTATCCTGCAAGTAATATGGTTACCAAGATAGCGATTAGGATTGCTGACATCCAGTAATACTTTTTTTTTAGGGGCAGTAATTACCTTATTAATTATTTGGGAGATATAGATAATGTTTTGCCGAGAACTTGCTTTTACAGAATCAAGGTTTTTTATTATTTTCCTCTGTATTTCTTCTCTGTTATTAATAAAGCTGTTAAAATTATCTATTAATCCATTAAATGTAAGCTCAGAATAATCAACAGCATATTTACCTAGTTCAAACATATCAAGGACTTCCTTATATTTATGGCTCCAGCCTATGAGTAGGGTCGGAATACCTTTTTCTAATGCGCCAATCATTGCATGAAAACGTGATGCAACTAATACATGAGTATGAGAAATGAATTCTCTGATTTCCTCTGCTTTCATTTCCCTTGGATACCAACGTACCATTTCTTTGTTTTGTACTTTCTCGTACACAGCATTGCAGACCATAAGATCATTGTTTCTTGGCCTTCGGCTACCTTCTCGTGCAGCGTTTGCAATAATTAATACTTTATAACCATTATCATTAAGATAATCAATAAATTGTGACATTGTGCCGATATAATCAATACCTAGCTTATTACATTTTTTCTGAACAACCGAGCTTAATGATAAAGAAACGATTCTTTCTTTGCTTTTATAAAAAATATCACGTTCACAAATGCCTTTAACTGTTTCAGCAATTGAATAATCATCTGGCATAGTAAAGGCACCATCTGCACAAATTTTTACATTTTTAACAATGCCAATGCTTTTCAAATGATTAAACGTAATTTCCCCACGTGCACAAATCAAATGTAATTTGGGTAATATCCATTTTGCCAACAGCCGGTTTACCGGTGAATTAAACGGACCTAAAGCCTGTGAATACTTTACCACGGGGACTCCTAGAAGTAATGGCACTGCAGCACAAACAAAAGCATATGTGTTCATAATAAGGCCACGAGAATCAATAAAAGAAACACCAGCTTCATCAATAACCAGATCAGTTGATAAATATGCTCTAATAATCTTATTGAGCTTAAACAACTTTTTTGCAAAAGGAATCCAGCTCAATAATTTATATATGATTGCTAATGGAAACGCTATAAAAAGTAGTTGCTGAGGTCTTGCCGGTATAACAGATATAAAATCGAAAGGTGCTTGCTTTTTATCTTCTTCAGGATACACTGACATTAGGTTAATCTTAAGCCGATCACCAAATATATCTCTCAATTGCTTGATCGAACTTTGTAACATAGCATAGGCACCTTTATTTCCGCTATAGCTTGCTGCCGTAATCGCTATTGTTATATCTTTCATACTTTCCCTCCAAGTTCTTTACTTGCCATTATCATTTGCAGTTGCAGCTTCATCTTGGCTCAGTAAGCCCAGCTGTACACCTTTATCGCAATCAGCTTTTCTGACTCTATATTGAATGTCCTCGAGAATCTTCCTGTTCGCGGCAATAATATCAGCCTGTAAACCAACAATAATGGTCTGAGCACCCAATAATATTAAGATAGCTGATAGTATTAGAGATTGAATATGGCCACTACCATTTCCGCCTAAATAATAGAATAAAAACCGCACCCCTAGAGCTGTACCAATGCTGAAAATTATTAAACCTAGAGTGCCGAAAAATTTAAGAGGCTTATACATCATGAATGATCGAATGATGACTGATGCTGAACGTTTTATGTATGCCCACATGCTTTTAAATAGCCGTGATTTACGAGTTTCTGGATTGGTTCTAATCGGTACTGACATCATGGCCATTTTATTATGTCCAGCCTGTATTATCGTCTCCAATGTATACGTATATTCGTTGATAACATTTAGGCTTAATGCTGCTTCGCGGGAATAAGCTCGGAAGCCACTGGGCGCATCAGGTATTTTGGTATTGGATGCCAATCTAACTACCCAGCTACCCAAATGCTGGAACTTCTTTTTTTGCCATGAAAAATGCTCTGTTTCATCAATAGGTCTTTCACCAATAACAATATCTGCTTTCCCTTCCAGGATTGGTTTTACCAACTTTTCTATGTCTGCTCCACAATACTGGTTATCTGCATCAGTATTCACAATAATATCTGCACCAAGACGGAGGCAAGCATCAATGCCCGCCATAAATGCTTTTGCTAAGCCCTTATTTTGCTTGAAGGTAACAATATGATGAACACCTAAACTTTTTGCAACATCCACGGTTTTGTCGCTGCTACCATCATTTATAATCAAGTATTCAATTATATCGATGCCTTCTATTTGCTTTGGCAAACCCTTAAAAGTTTGCTCCAGGGTTTTTTCCTCATTATAACAAGGGATTTGAATAATCAACTTCATTTTTCATTCATCCTTCGTCTTTTTTATTTTGGTATCATTGCATGTTATTGAGTATAAAATTATAAAGCAAAACAGTAAAAATACAAAATAAACATATCTATAATTCTGAGACTTTAATGACAATAAAAGAGCCAAAATGTTACTGTATAAAGGTATCGTAATGCATAAATTTCTTTTTTCTGTGAAAAAGAATAAATAATATGATAAATATAGCAGGCTAACAAAATAAATACCGCTTCTCCATAATAATATATCAAGAAATCCACTGTCGCTCGTTTTTGATAAAACTTCATTAATAAATGTCTTGAAAGGATTATCAACCTGTTTAAATCCATATTTATTTGGAGTTATTCCATCAAATTGATATCGGTAGTTATAACTTCCCGATAGTGGCTGAACACTCCACAATAATTGAGTCATTATCAACCTTTCTTTTATGATTTCATCAGGATATTTTATTAAATTTTGGATGTATAAATTGAGTATATAGGAAGTTTTATGTCTCGAAAGATTTTCTACAAAATACTTAAAATCATAAGTGTATTTGCCGGTTGTGTAATCATTATATAAGTCAGTCCACATATGTAATGGCATAATATTGATTAAGAACTTTTCAGTTTCTGGGCTTAAATTTTTTTCCTCATAAACCAAGCGAGCAATTCCGTGAACTGGAGCATAATATTTTAGACCCTTAGGATTTGGTGTAACATCTAGCTTGTCAAATACAGGTCCTTTGTAAATTATAATCAAACTTAATGTTATCACAACTAAAATAATGTTTTTAAATATATACTTTCTTTTTAAAACGCTATATCCAATAATTAATAATATTGAAAATATGAACGGTATAATTCCATTATGTCTCATTGTGGCAGTTAAAATCAAAGCAATCGTTAATAAAAGCAGATTTACTCTCCTCCGCCAAAATAAATCGTAATTACTTAGTAAATTGGCAATCAGCACAGTTAAGAATAATAAAGCATAAGAAAAGGGTATATCTTTCCACATAGTAATCACATAAACACCATTAGATGGTATGCAAGCGAAAACAGCTGAAAAAATTAATATAACCTTTTTGGGTAATCCTCTTAAATAAAGGAAATTCATTGTATAGGATAATATCGCAGATACTATTAATATTTGTAATATTGAATATGCAGCTGGATGATTCCAGATCGTTTGAACCGCTTTAATCAATAAAGTGTGTATAACCGGATGCCAATCATTATAATTATTAGTTAAAGCTTGTTTCCATTGATTAATACTGTCCCCGCTCATGAAACCAGGATAAAACGCAATTAAATAAAAAAACCATATCATAGACGTAATAATGAACACATTCCAGAAAACACTATCACCATCCAAATTCTTCTTCAAAGCTCTTTTATTGTCTATAAATTTAAACAGCCATAAGCCTAATGTAAAAAGTATTAAAACTGCAAAAAGAAACACTGCAATAATATGAATAACTCCGTTACCATAGTTAAGTAAAACATAGTTTCCTACAAAGCAAAATGACGATATGCAGCTTACAAACAGATATACTACTTTATGTCCTAATGAAGGTGCAAATGTATTGAAATGTTGATACATCTTTTCTAATAACAGTTTTATTTTTTTCATTCCAAGTAAAATATAAAATACTGACAGTAATAGCACAAAGCTGCAGAATATTATAAATATGTCATGAAAAGAATATATCTTCTGTACACCTTTTAACGTTAGATCAACAAAAGAACCAGCCTCATCCGGGTTAAATAAATCAAGTTTTTCCGTATGATACCCGTTATCAACAATAACTGTCCCGCTCCAAGGATGAGAGAGAAAACGTAGCGTCACACTTTTAGCCGTAGGTAAATGCAAAACTATTGTATTAGGCTGGTTCTGGTAAGAGAGAAGAAAACCATCTCTATACTCCCAACCATCTGTTAAAGGCACTTCTGATAAATCTATTTGCTTATTATCAACAATAACTTGATGGAGCCAAATCTCTGTTCCTTTTTGATCTTCATGCAGCCCTATGCTGTCCCCGACAGCTGTAATCGAAACTGTCATCGGCTGGTAGAATCCCAGAAAAAAATCAAAACATGCTAATAAAAGAAGAACCGCCAACAGACATGAAACAATAAAACGATACCTTAAATTCTTTCGATTTTGTTTTTGGGCATGTTTGCTTACAAGCCTACCCAATAATAGAGATGCTACAAAGAAATATGTAAATACAAATACAGATTGCAGCTGGGAGACCATTGTATCCTTCTCAACAAACCAAGTCAAGTAATAGCTTACAAAGAAGCAAATTAAGCACAAAAAAAAGTACTCTTTAAACCGATGTTTTCTTTTCATACATCTCCACCGTCTTTTTTTTCAAAAATGTAAAAGTCGGAAGTTGAAGTTTCACTTTCCTGTCCAATGATATACGGATATTTATTGGGTATAAACTTAATAAGCGCCCATTCTTTAAAATGCTTTTGCACATAGGCCATGAATTTTCTGTGTCGAAACTCTGGCCATCTTGTGAATTCTTCATGGTTGCTAGAATAGATTATAACATAGTGGCTCGACAATGAAAACAAATCTTCCATATATTGTATATACGAATTATCCTCCAACAAATGAAAAATAACATCCATTGAAATGGAAACATCATATTTGTTATTTATGTATTTATCCCGTTCAGTAAGGGAGCAATAAAAACGCTTGCTGCTGTCATTTATATACTTTTCTTTCAGCTTTTCAACAATGTAAGGTGAAACATCCACTCCAGTATAGTCTTCATAATGAATTAACGAAAGCTGGTAACCATCACCACATCCTAGCTCAATGGCAGTTTTTATATTATTATCTCTTAGGAACTTGTTGACAACATCAGCTTTAAACTGGGCAAGATGACCATATGATCCGGTCCCTGAATTACCTCCTTGTTTGTAAACATTATCCCAAAACATACCAGAATCAACTTTTATAGACTTTGCTTCTTCCACTTTTAGAAGAGAAGCTAGTCTATAATTTTCTTGTTGTAATTTATCATATCTTTCCTCCGATTGCTTTATATTACTTTTCAATTTTATAATTTCGTAATACTGTTCATTAATTATAGTATTAAGATTTCTTATCTCTTCATTTTTGTCATTCAACTCCCTTACTTTGTTATCTAACATATTCTTTAGATCGGTATTTTCGCAAGCTTTCTCTTGACATAACTTATTGAGGCGGCTTATTTCCTCATATAAGCCATCTATTTTTTTAAGGACAATGTTAAATGGCCAAATTTTTAAAAGTATCTTTTTTACTTTCGGATTCATCTCAACCTACTTGAACAGATTATTAAGTTTTTGATATACTTCTTGATTATCATATTTATATGATTTCAAATTACTCTTGAATAATTCTACTTCATCATAATGTTCCATTATGTACCTAATCTTGCTGTATATAGACTCGATATTATTATCCACAAGCCACCCATTAACCCCCTCTGTAATCTGATCTACTATACCACCAACTCTAGTAGCCAAAACTGGCGTCCCAACGATAAATGATTCATATATAGTATTAGGAAGCCCTTCATATTCAGATACGAGTAAAAAAACATCGGCATTCCGAACATAGGTGAACGGGTTGGTACGAGCTCCACGCAGTATAATTTTATCAACAAGACCATATCTCTCTATTGTGTTTCTTACAGTTTCCCATTCTGGACCATCACCAATAATTTCAAAGACAAAGTCATAATTTTCTTGTTCCAGTTTATAGAATACCTCAATTAGCCTAGGTATAGCTTTCTCGGCACTCAGGCGCCCTACTGTGACAAATTTCAGCTTTGGTCTATGTTTCACCAAGTTAGATTTTTCCAATATTTCGCCACAAGGCATTATATTCTTAATAACCATAGTTTTGTTAGCTAATTCAGGATAGCGCGCTATAAATTTTTCACGAAGGGTTTCAGAAAGCAAGATAATAGTGGTAAAAGCACGGTATATTTCAGCATCTTCTTTTGTTACAGCTTTTGTCCATTCATTAAATTGTGACCAATAGTTATAGTCTGTATGTATCCATTGAATTTTCTTTGGTGCTTTACATCTGGATACCTGCTTTCTAAATGCGGATGCTTCGGACATAACCACCACAGTATTGTATTGGTCTAAAATTTTAACCATCCCAGGCAAAACATAAGAATCAAAAACAGATTTGTTTTTCCGAATTCTTCCTTCATATGTCATTACTAATTTAAGCTTCTTTTGATTGCTTGCTATATTCTTATCAGTAAGGACATTAAAAAGGCGTTTATGGAATAAATTATCTTCCTTTATGTTTCGCCAGCATAAAAAATTAACGCCAGAAAGTCTCATTCTCTTCTTAATATTCGGAACAGAAGTAGAAAAAATATCTACTCGATGACCTGAAGAAATCAAATATTCTATCTGTCGCAATGTAGCTTCATGTGCACCACCGTTATAATTAATGTCATCAATAATATAAAGAATCTCTCTCTTTAATTGAGCTGGTTTACTGTTAACAAGCCCATAAAAAGATTGAAGTATCTCTTGGGTATTATCAAAATCAGTTAAGTTATTCTTAATTGAAGTCTGAAGTTGCTTATCCAATAATAGTTCTTGTAATTTATCGGCAATATCCTCTGAATCAAAATCCGTTAATATTCCTGTATGGCGATTTTGGATTTGCTCCAAAGCACCCGATGTCTTTGTAGCAATTACAGGAACTCCTAATATTTTAGCTTCTGTTATTACCATGGACCAGGACTCATAGTCTGAAAGCACCGCAACCGCAGTTGCGTTTTTCATGTATTTATAAGGGTTTTCTCTGGATCCAAGTAATATAAAATCGCTTTCTAAGTTATATTTTCTAATTAATTCAGTTACTTTATTCTTTTCTGCAACATCGGCTTGCGCTCCGATGCAAAGCCATCTGAAGTTGATACCTCTTGATTTTAATTTATGCATTACTTCGATCTGACGGCTGTAATTTTTTTCTGGTCTAACATTAGCGCAAGTTACAACTATGGGTATTTCTTTGTTAAAATTAAAATCAGTAATTGCTTCTTCAGACATTGAGCGTATTTCTTGTGCATTGGTAATGTTATATATTACGCGTGCTTTTTCCCTTAAAAAAGGATATTTTTCAAGACTCGCATCCATTGAATTCTTTGAAACAAAAATATAGTAATCAAAGCAATCGAAAAATTGAAAAAACAATTCATCATCAAAATTTATGGATTTAGCAATGTTAGTATGAATCCAAGCAGCTTTTTGGTCCGCTGAGACATAATTAGAAACAAACTCTGGTGACCACCATTCGCCTACATGAAATACAAAATGGTAATGTTTATTTCTTACAAAATCTAACGCCGCTCTCGGGTATTTTTCAATATCGTTATCATTATATAAGAATTTTGATTTCAGTTTCTTAATAACACTATAAGCTTGGCTTTCAGCAAAAGCATTGCATACATTTACCTCTTTCGGTATATGATCGAGCAATGAATAATTTCCCTTGTCGCAACACTGGTTCATGACCAAAAAATCTACGTTTAATAAATTATAATCTATTTTTTGCAGAAGATTTCTCAAAGATACCTCTGCACCTCCTTTATAAAACTGCGAGATAACAAACAATATATTCTTTTTCATCCTTTACCTCCTATTTACTTCTTGGTTAATATCCAAATTAATGAGCCTGCTAAAGTCGTCCAAAGCTTTAGCCTTTGAACTGAATCCTGCAATATTTTCACGGATTTTTTCTTTAAGAGCAGGCCATTTAAGCAAATTCTCCATTTTTAGCGCGATGTCTTCCGCATCAAACTCACAAAGAATACCTGTCACATTATGTTCTATTTGTTCCATAGCTCCGGCAGTCTTTGTGGCAATAACGGGAACACCGAGAACTTTGGCTTCGGTTATTACCAAAGACCAGGCCTCATAATCCGATAAAACCGCAACAGCTGTTGCATGTTTAATGTAGGGATACGGGTTCTCCACGGAACCAAGAAATAGGAAGTCTTGTGATAAATCTCGCTTTTCTACTTCCTCAACTAATTTCTCATAGAGTATCTTATCTGCTGTTGAACCCAGATTCAGCCATTTAAACCTAATGCCCTTCTCCTTAAGCATGGTCATTACTTCGATTTGTCTCATATGGTTCTTTTCGGGCCTGATATTTGCACAGGTAACAACAACAGGTAGGCTCTCTCTAAATGGGACAAAGGCTTCACTTTTAGCTTTAATCGCCTGATCATCTACGATATTATGAATGCAATAAGCTCTTCCTTTCAATTGAGGAAACTTCTCAACGCTGTTCATCATTGCATTCTGAGAAACAAAGATATAGCAGCTGAAGTCTTTGTCATAGCTGAAAAGCACGTCGGCATTAAAATTAGTGGATTTCGACAGATCGGTATGTATCCATACTGCTTTATTGGCAGCTCTTACATGCTTTGCGCAGAATTCAGGCGAGATCCATTCCCCAATATGAAAAGCCCAGTCATAAACCTTGTTTTGAACGTATTGGATAGCCTTTTGGGGATCCTGCAGATCTCCATGCATGATGTATCGAAGTCTCCGTTTCAACCTGTACAAGAGCGGAAAATGATACGTTTTCTTCCACTGATCAAAAACATTGATATGCTTTGGTATCTCAGGTACTAATGAAACCGCATCCTTTACCGGATATTGGTTCAATAGGAGCAGATCTATCTCAAAATCTTCTGATGACAGACTAGATAAAAGGTTCAATAAAGCGGTTTCTGCCCCACCTTTATAAAGTTGTGATATAACAAACAGCAGCTTTTTCATTTATCCTTCTCACCTACAAGTGAATCAAACAATGCCGTCAATTGCTTCAGGATATGTTGATTATCATATCGGTAATTCTTTAAATGTTCGCGAAAGCCGGCAAGCCTTTCAGGATTATCCAGTGAGCTTTTCAGTCCATTATAAATAGCCTCTTCATCATTATCTACCAACAGGCCATTTATACCATCTTGAATCTGCTCCGACACACCACCAACATTTGTCGCTATTACCGGGACACCCAGAATCATTGCCTCGTGTACCGTAACGGGCATACCTTCGTATTTGGAAAGCAAAGCCATGAAATCGCATTGTTTTAAAAGAGGCATGGGATTTTCCAATTCCCCTGTGAGCGTAACGGTGTTTTCAAGCCGGAGCTTCTTCAACTGCCCTATAATATTATCATATAAAACGCCCCCACCTACAAGGTACCAATGGAACCAATAGCCTTCCTCCTTTAGTCTTCTGCATACATTCAGCAAACGGTCAAGAGCTTTTTCACGATCGAGTCTGGATATTGTGATAATCCTTGGCACCGGATGAAGCTTGATATCAGCAGATAACGATTGCATGGATTTTTCAATGATCTCGTCAACGGGAATCATATTCCATACGACGACAGTTTTCTCCCTGAATTCAGGGAAAATACTCAAAAAGCTTTCCCTGTTGCTGTTTGATAATGTAATAATCTTATCAAACTTGCTATATATGGACCTGTCAAACTTACTGACAGCTCTTGTCCAATCGTTTAAGCAGTGCCACCTTCCGTAATCGGTATGAATCCATTGAACCTTTTTTGGTTTTTTCAGGTTAGCAACCAGTCTGCGCATTTTTGATGACTCGCTCAGCACGATAACAATATCAAATGTATTCATCATGACATATAGTTGCTTGCTAACCAGAAAGTCAATTAAGGCATTATGTAAACCGATTCTTAATAATAAGGCATACAGAATACGGATGAGTTTTTGCTTTATGCCGTATTCACCCCGGGAAAGCACTTTCTTAATTGGGCACGAAAAGACCTGCATCAGATCCCAAACACTTTCCCCGGCCACCGGCAATTGAGAAAAGAGTGCTCTGGTATATTCATGAGGCCTGGTAAGTGAAAACAGTGTTATATCATAGATTTCCTTTAGCGCCGAGACTTGCAGTGCGGTTACTTTCTGGACACCATTTTTATAGTTGATATCATCAAAGACATAGAGAATGCGCTTTTTTTGCCTCATTATTTTCCTCCAACCAATTGTGTCCATTGATGCAGGGTTTGCTTTGCCTGAGAGAATCCAGCAAGGTTTTTCCGTAACCGTGCCTTCAATGCAATATCATCCAGGTAATTGCCAATGGCGTCTGCGATTTTCTCTGCATCCGGTTCGACAATCAATCCGTTTTCACCATGCCTTATTTGTTCCAAAGCGCCTGACGTCGGTGTTGCGATGACCGGAACCCCTAAAATTTTAGCCTCTGTGATGACCAACGACCAGGATTCAGAATCCGAAAGTACCGGTACGGCATCTGCCCTTGCCATGTACTTATATGGATTGGAATTAGATTTCATTAGGATAAATGAATCGTCCAATCCATACTCTCTTATCTTTCTTTTTAGCTTTGCCATAAGCTTAAAATCAACATTTCCGCCTATGTTCAGCCACAGGATGTTATATCCGCGATTCTTTAGAATACGCATGGCTTCCACCTGACGCAGGTGATTTTTTTGCCGGCGAAAATTTGCAACAGTGACCAAGAGATGTTTTCCGTCCAGTCCTGGTATTTCTACTGGTTCACGCGCTAACGTTCTAATTTCGTCTTCATCGCACATATTGTGGATGACAAAGCACCTGCCTTTTAAAAAGGGGAACGCTTTGCAGCTATCATTCATTGAGGCTTTTGATACAAAGATGTATCCGTCATAATAGCTATCCCAGGCAAAAAAAACCTTCGGATCCAGATACTCCACTTTATCCAGATCACCATGAACCCAGTTATATTTCCTGGAGGCCTGAACTTCACGGGCTACAAATTCCGGAGGCATCCATTCGCCATAGTTAATGGCTATGTCATAGTGCTTGCCCTCAACAAATTGCTTAGCCCTCTTCCTGCTGATAAGTCTTTTTGTCACTCTCAATAGCAGCTTTTTTAATGCTTTTTTCCCATACGCAACTATCTGCATCTCACCCTGGGATGCATTGCATACCTTAACCCAGGATGGCAGTTTATCGATAAGACAAACATAGCCCCTGATATAAACCTGGTCATGAATAAGCAAATCTACCTCGTATTCATCCGGTGACAGGTTTCTCAGGAGATTAAGAAGAGCCACCTCGGCCCCACCTTTATAAAATTGTGTTATAACAAAGAGGATTCTTTTTTTCATCCGTCACCTGCCAGTTATTGATTGCTGTAAGCATCACAAACAACGTTTACATCACCAAACATCTTCATCTTCCCATGCTCAAGCCATAAGGCTTTATTGCACATTTTCTTAACCTGCTCCACCGAGTGCGACACAAACAGGACCGTAGCTCCGCTATTGATGATCCTTTCCATTCTGGCAAAGCTCTTTTCCTGGAATTTGTAATCGCCAACTGCCAAAACCTCATCGACAATCAATATATCCGGGATATTCATTGTCGCTATCGCAAACCCCAATCGGGCTGTCATACCGGAGGAAAAGTTTTTTACCGGAACATCAATAAAGTCTTGTAGCTCTGCAAAGGATACGATCTCATCAAATTTTTCCTCCATATATTCCCTTGAGTATCCTAATATGGCTCCGTTCAGGAAGATGTTCTCCCGGGCGGAAAGATCTGCGTCAAAACCAGCGCCCAGCTCAATCAAGGGAGCCACGCTGCCGCGTACCATGACCCGACCTTTGGTTGGTTTCAGAATACCCGCTACAACTTTCAACAGCGTGCTTTTCCCAGAACCATTAAGCCCAATAACCCCCAGCGAATCTCCTTTTTCAAGCTTAAACGATATATCCCGGAGTGCCCAAAATTCCCTGAAAAACAGCTGTCTTTTCAGCATTCGGATAACATATTCTTTTATATTATCCACTCGTTCCGTGCTTAAATTGAACATCATGGATACATTTTCAAGTTCTATTATTGCGCTCATATCTCACCGATACCTGCCTCTCATATATAAAGAACAAATCGGTCCTGCTTTCGATAGAAAACGATAATGCCTATAGTTAATGTAATAAGTGAAATAGCCATACATATCATGTTTTCTCTGATGCTTGGAAATACTCCGTTCAGCACCAAATCCCTGACATAATTAATATAATGGTACATCGGATTGAGTTTCATCACCGCCATTGCCCCTTCAGGGAGGATAGAAGCAGGATAAAAGATGGGAGTAAAGTATGTCCAGGCCAAAATAAACACGTTGTAAAAATGGGCAATATCCCTGAAGAAAACAGTTGCAGCCGACAATATCAGGCCAAGTCCCGTCGAAAAAACAAACACATATGCTATCGGTATTGGCAGCAAAAGCAAGGTCGAATAGAACGGTGTGTTTGTAAATAGCATGACAATAAACATTGCAATCAGCGAGAACCCAAGATTAACCAGGCCCGAAACAATCTTGGACAATGGGAACAAATATTTGGGAATATATACCTTTTTAATCAGCGAGGCATTGCTTATGATAGAATAAAGCGCATTACTTGTTGATTCTGAATTAAAGGAAAAAATCAATGAACCTGACAGGAAATAAATGGGGAAATTAGGTATGCTCTGTTTAAAAATAGTGGAGAATACTATCGTGATTACCGTCATCATCAACAGGGGATTCAGGACTGTCCATAAAAGCCCAAGTACAGACTTTCTGTAGCGAACCTTAATATCTCGTACAACTAATTCTTTTAAGAGATTCTGATATTTAAAAAATGTCTTTACATAACTTATTAATTTCTGTTCCATATCGCTATTCTCTCCGTTACTCGCTGATCCGCTGCGCGAATTGCTGAAAGTTATTGAGCGCAGGATTGAAACCATATTCCTTTAGTATTTTTTCCCTTGACTTTTTAGATGCTTCCGCTAGTTTTTCCTGTTTAGCCAGTATTGTTTCAAGATAGCTTGCAATCGTTGCGGCACTGTTGTCGGGTAGCAGCCATCCATCTTCCCCATGTTCTATGACATCCGGTATCCCGCCAACCGGTGAACTCAATACAGGTGTACCGCATGCCATGGCCTCGAGAAGGGAGTTCGGAATCCCCTCATAGTTGGTAGGAGCCAGCATCAATCTCCATCTGCATAAAAATTCGGGGAGTTGATCGTTGTGTACCCAACCAAGAAGTTTGATTCTGTCGGCCTCTCCTAACTGTCTGATCAACTGTTCGCATTTTTTCATCAGCGGCCCATTGCCCGCTATCTCCATTTTATAATCCGGAAACTTCTCTTTCAACTGATGGAACGCTTGTATCGATTCAACGATTCTTTTACTGTGAGCCAGGCGGCCACAGAAGCCAATTACAGGAGGACGCTCTTCAAAGGGGCGGTCGGGTGTAAATTTTTCAGTATCCACAAACAGATGAACGATTTGCATTTTTTCGGGATCAAAAGTAATTCCCCAATGGTCGGCAACACCGGGAGATTCCATGCACGTCAGATTCGCTTTAATAGCTATGATTTCCATAAACTTGGCTTTCAGCCAATTAAAAGGAGTTATCCTCTCGGCTTTTTTACGACTATTTCCATATAAAAACCCTACGGTATAGAAACCCGCAATTTTGCAATATAGAAAAGGCAGAATCAATGGACCAGATAACCAGAACAGCACAGCTACGTCTGATTTTTCTCTTTTCCTCAACACACCAATCATCTTTATCTGCATAAGAATGTACCGCAGAATATTACCAATTAATGAGTCCTTGGAAAAGCTCACATTTACATTCGTTAAAGTGAAACGATCCGACGGGATATCCTTAACAGCATCCTCAGGAAAGTTCGCTGTGATAAATTCAGTATGTTGGAAGGTTTCACTGCATAAACGGACCATTTTGGTATTAACACTGACCGGTGAAGAATTATTTGCTGGAACAAAACTGGATAGCAATATGACCTTTTTTCTCACCTGTAATAATGCACCTGCCTCATAATGGCATACTTGCTTGTTTTGTCATCGTCTCGTACAAAAAATACTTATCTAATGCTAGAAGTGATTTCCCAAGCAATAACCTCCAACTTGCGGGTTTACAAGCGCTGTCTATCTTAATGGGATATGTTTTATATCATACTATACATATAGGATAAAACGAAGAGGCTGGACCGAGCCAACCTCTTCATCAGGCTTTAATTTTTCTTTAGAAATCTTTCAGCGTGTCAGTCCAGGTGAAAGGTTTCACCGTATTACGCTCGCGATCTGCCAGGCCAAATACCGAGTTGTAGGATACATCTGTGGTCCTCTTCAGGTTCTCGCCATACAGATAGATGTATTTGCCATCCAATTCAACACTCTCCAGTTTGGCGCTTCCGGATACAGAGAAACCATTCTTACTGTTGGGTGCGTAAGTTTTGGGATCCAATTTCTCCGTGAATTCCACAATAATGTATCCTTCACCATTTCTGTCTTCGTCATAGTAGACGCCGACAACCTCCGGCGCAGCCCTGTCAACAACCTCGGTCTCAGGAATCTTGACGGCTTCACCGTAGGCGTTCTTTGAAGAGGCGCCGGTGATTTCCACCATGAGGGTCTTGCCATCATAGGATACCTCCGTGCTGTTCCAACCGCTCAGGGTGAGGGTTATCACGCTGAGGCCGTCAGAGTTGACCGTATGCCTGGCCCTGGTGACACGCACCGGAACATCTTTTCCGGTCTTTTCATTATAGTAGTAAACCGCGTCTTCAAAATCTCCGGACTTATATGTGGTAATCTTGTCATTCAGCGTGATGGTGATAGTATTTTTATCAGTCAGCGCGACGGCATCCTTGTCATTCTTCAGGCCAAACTGCCCGGACAGCGCAATGGCAACATAGTTCAGGTTGGAAGCCGTCTTGTTGCCGGAAGCATCCGCAACCCTGGCGATGATCAGTTCCTCGCTGATGTAGGACACGACGCCTTTCACATCATCGGCTGTATCGGAGAAGTCGTAATAATCCACATATCTTTCAGGATTCTTCTTTTTCTCCGCATCTTCATAGGAAGGTATCCTGATTTCTACTGCCCTGTCGTTGTCAACACTCTTGATGGTCACGCCCTTTATGTCAGAAAGGTTGAACGACTTTCCTGAACCAACGACGATTTCATACTTTTCAAGGTCCAGAACTGAGTACCTGCCGTCGGTAGCCATGGTGTCATTGAAGTTAACCTTGAGCGTCTGGCCTTTTTTACCGGGATTGTATATCCTTGCTTCAAAGTCACCGGGTACCGTCATGTCCTTCATAGTGAAGGATTTTGTAGTCTTTTTAATGACATTACCCGCAAGATCCTCTACATGCTCAACCACGATGGAGTAGTTACCGTAGAGCTCTTCCGTAAAGGTAATGGTAACGGTCTTGCCATCCTTTCCAAGAACAGCGTCGTCGATGATGTCCTTAACCGTCTTGCCGTTCTTGTCAAGGATCGTGTAGTTATCAATATCTTCAGCCGTATCTTCATCAAGCACCTTGTTGAAGGTCAGTATGATGCTGCTTTCATCTTCCTGTTCCACCTTCAGCAATGCAACCGGTTCAGTGTCTTTGGCGACTTCTACCACATAAGAGATCTTGGCATTCTTATTACCCCACAAGTCCTGCACTGCTTTCTCAGCAATATAAATGTAAGCTTTTCCGGGAGGAAGCTGATTGTTCGTAAAGTCAATGGTCAGTTCCCTGCCGTTAACTTTCAGGCCTGAAGCAGGATTGCTCTTATTGGTGTGATAGAATTTCTCCAGGTAATCGTCCGAATACTCGTCATCAGCATCAGCATCCTCGAGCAATTCTATATCTTCATTGAAGATAAGAGTCACTTCTGTGGACTTGGCATTCTTGTAGCCTACTACAACAGGGCCATCCTTGTCTTCCTTTACTTTGAGGTTGAAGGTCGTCTTCGTGATACCGAATCCGGCATAGTCCTTAATTGCTGGTTTAGCCTCAACCTTTACGGTCCCTTCCTCAAGACCTGAGAAAAGGGTAATATTGAGCTCTGTATCGTTGTTGACCTTTTCAATCTTTTCAATGAGGTAATCACCGTTGTCAACTGTAAAATAAAGATCCGGATCGTCTCCCTCTTCGGGAATCATGATCGGTTCACTGAAGACAACCTTAATGGTGTATTGGCCTACAACTGATGCAGATACAGCCTTAGGAAGAGTCGTATCCTTCAACTCAATGTCTTCGATGGTGGTTTCATCAAGCATCAAGCCATTTTCAGCCTCTATATCCCTGATGGTAAGATCGATGACTTCCTGTTGTGCAGCAGCTTCAGTCAATGTAATAATTACAGTCTTCTTGTCTTCCGAGAGTTCGAAGTTTGAATCTTCGTCAATAACGGCCTGAGCATCATCGGTCTCAATAATATAGTTGCTCTCGTTACCAGCATCCTTGAGAGGCAGGTTGAACTCAACAAGCAGCTGCTTCAGGTTGGTGGCACTTACGCTGACGACCTCAAGCTCATCAGGTACCGGCTCGGGTTTTTGGGGTTCGATAAAACCTGCGGCTATGGCGGCCACTTCAGAAATAAAGCCTGCATCGATCAAGGACTGAATAAAGGTCCTGCCATCTGCGCATACACCGTTCTTGCAGGCACCATAAAGGATACCGGCAATATCGTCACGGATGAGTGCATCTTTTACCCTTAACTCAATTTCCTGGGTCAGGGTGATGATGCCGGCGTTTCTGGCCTCATCTATGGAATTGTTGGTACCCACCTTATAACCCATGCCGATGTTCATGAGCCATACCAGGAATTCTGATGCGGCCATCTTCTGCATTGGTGCAAATTTCACTTTCGGTGCAACGGAAGCATCGACGCCGGAGGTATAGCCATACTTCACAGCATATGCCACCCATTTTTTGCCCCAGTCGGGAACCTGGGCTGCGTCCACTACGTATTGCGAAACAATATAAGCAGCTTCGATGTCGGTCATGGCTTCCACTTCTTCGGCCTTACCTGCAGCCTTGAGTGCAAAAATGATGCCCTGCACCCTGTTGACTGGATCGCCAAGTCCATAGCCTGCCATGAGCCCAAGCTGATTGAGCACGACGGCTTCCTTCTCGTACTTGAAGCTCTCAGCAAGCGCCGGTACGACCATCATTGATGCAAGCATGGCAATGACGGCAACCAATGCTATGATTTTCTTTAGTTTTTTCATGATGATATCCCCCTTCAGGTTTTTTCTTTTGGGCTATGTTTTTTTGGGAAACATTGGCTGTGTGACGGATTAAGCCTACTCCGAGTGGATAATGCAACCAGCTTGTATCTTTATGATAAGGCAAGGGCCTTCAACCTTCAAGGCATATCCCGAATTCTTAATATCTTTGTAAAATATCAGACATCAACCATGCATATTACCGTAAAAAAAGAGCCTGGTTGGTTCCAGCCTCTTTTTTTATCTGTCAACTACATACAGCCTAGAGGTTACAACCGGTTTCTCCGGGCTTTCAAAATAGATGACCAATTCATATTTCCCTGCACTCGCAATCTCAATGGGGATTACAACGGCTGTTGATTCAGGCTCGACAGTCTCTATGATATCGTATACGCTTCCCCTTTCACCTTCCAGGTCCTCATATACGGACAATCCTATGCTGTCGCTATTGAATGGCTTGCCATAATCGAAAAGTACGAACTCTGTTTTACCTGCTCTGATGGTCTCCGTGGGGTTAGACAGTTGTCTGGTATTTTCATCGTATGTGCTGAAAAATCGTATCATGTTAGTCTGCTCATTTGATCTGGACCCGCACGATGCAAGCTGCAATGCGATGAGTAACATCACGGCCATCAATGCTTTTTTTTTCAACACTTGCAATCACCTTTTTAAATTCAGATTCTTGATTTACTTTATTTTCACCTATTTTTCCGGTTTGATTCGGTTTATCTCACTTATTTGGTCTTTTATTTTTCATAATAAGAAAAAGCAAGGAGGCTGGACTCAGCCAACCTCCTCGCCATTATCCCGCAAATCTCATTACTTGCTGAGATCTGTTTCGAGATTGTCGGTCTTGGAGAAGTCCTTGATGGTGTTGCCATCAGCGTCTGCCAGACCGCCAGCTTCCTTGTAGTATACGTCGGTGGTCTTGCTGAAGTGCTCACCTTCGAGGATGACGAAGTTACCTTCGAGGTATACCTTCAGCAGCTTAGCCTTACCGCCGGATACGGAGAAGCCATTCTTGCTCTTTTCAGCGTAGGTACCTTCATCGATATCCTCGCTGAACCTGATGACGATGTAGCTTACGTTATCTTCTTCATCATTTTCAAGTACGCTGGTATCGAAGCCGGTGATGACAGTTCCAATGTCATCTGCATCTTCGACATAGAAGATCTTGTCAACTACAGGTGCAGCCTTGTCGACAACATTGAAGGTGTCTTCTTCAAGCTCTTCACCGTACTTGTTAGCAGAATTGGTGTCTGCAAGTACAAGTTCAAGCTCGGAAGCATCTGTGCTGTTCCAGTCTTTCAGCGTCAGGGTTACTACGCTGACACCGTCATCGTTCACAGTGTGCCTGATGCTCTTCACAGCAACGGTATCGTCGGTCGTTACTACGCCATCCTTCTTGACAGCTTCCTTGAAGTCGCCAGAATCGAACTTCGATAGCTTATCCTTCAGGGTGATAACGATGGTATCCTTGGCGGTCTGCTCGACCTTATCAACTTCTACAACGTCCGAACCTTCAATTTCAGCCCAGTTAAGGATGGTCGGTGTCGTATTGCCGGCAGCGTCAGCTACCTTGGAAATCCACAGATCGTAGCCAGCAGCTACATTGAGGTAGTCCTTGCCAGGCTTAGGATCATCCTTATCGATGTCAGCGATGGAAGGAATAGTGATCTCAGCTGCTCTGCCGTTGTCAACGATCTTGATCTTTACACCCTTAATATCAGCAAGGCTGTAGATATTGATCTCGTACTTGTCGAGATCCAGCACAGAGTACTTGCCCTCGGTTGCCATGGTATCCTTGAAGAATACCTTCACGAGCTGACCCTTCTTACCTGCATTGTAAACCTTAGCTCTGAATGCATTGTCAGCAGTAGAGTTAGGAGCGGTCTTATCCTTCATGGTGAAGGCGACAGTTGTCTTGGACATCGCATTTTCGAGGACGTCCTCAACCTTCTCTACAACGAGCTTGTACTCGCCGGAGAGCTTCTCGCTGAAGGTAATGATAACAGTCTTGTCATCATCGCGCTTGATGATGTCGATGATATCCTTCTTCTCTTCGCCCTTACTATCAAGAACCTTATAGTTGGTGAGATCAAGAGCGGTGTCGTTTACATCCTCGTTGAAGACAACCTTGATGGCCTCTTCAGATTCCTGCTCGATCTTGTCAACTACAGGAGGCTCGTTGTCATCGGTAACGCTTACAACATAGCTGTACTTAGCGTTCTTGTTCTCCCACAGATCCTGCAGGACTTCCTTATCGATGTAGATGAAGGTGTTACCTTCGGTCATCTTCTTCTCTACACCGAACTTGATGGTCAGTTCCTTACCATCAACCGTCAGGTCTGAAGCAGGGTTCTTGGAGTTGGTGTGATAGAACTTAGCCAGGAAATCGGTCTTGCTCTTGTAGGTATCCTTACCATCTTCCTTATCGGGCTCTTCAAGAAGCTTGATGTCCTCATCGAAGATAAGGGTTACTTCGCTGGGCTTAGCATTCTTGTAGCCAACGATTACAGGAGCGGTTTCGTCCTCAACAACATCAACTGTGAAGACCTTCTTGGTGATACCGTAACCAGCATAGTCCTTGATAGCGGGCTTAGCTTCAACAGTAACAGTACCCTCTTCAAGAGCGGAGTACAGAACGATGTTGAGTTCGGTGTCGCTGTTAACCTTCTCGATCTTCTCGATGAGGTAATCGCCATCATCAACGACAAAGTAATCATCGGGATCGTAGTCTTTCTCAACATCGGGTACAGCGATGGGTTCGCTGAACTTAACCTTGATGGTGTACTTACCAACTACCTCAGCGGATACAGCCTTAGGCAGTGTGGTGTCTTCAAACTTGACGTCTTCGATGATGGTCTCATCGAGCTTCAGGCCATCTTCGGATTCGATGCCCTTAATCTTCAGATCGATGACTTCGTTCTGAGCGGCTGCCTTGGTCAGAGTGATAACAACCGTCTTCTTGTCATCCTGGAGATTGAACTTGGAATCCTTGTCAATGGTAGCCTGAGCATCATCGGTCTCGATGCTGTAGTTGTCCTGATTACCGGCTTCCTTAATGGGAGCATTGAAGACAACTACCAGCTGCTTCAGGTTATCAGCGCTTACGCTAACAACTTCGAGAACAGCGGGCTTAGCTTCGATAAGACCAGCTGCAATAGCGGCCTCTTCAGAAACAAAACCAGCTTCGATGAGGGACACGATGAACTTCTTGCCATCAGCGTTTACGCCGTTCTTAGCAGCGCCAAAGAGAATACCAGCTACATCATCACGGATGAGAGCAGTCTTCGGACCCAGCTCCATAGCCTGGCTCAGAGTGATGATGCCAGCGTTGACAGCCTCAGATACAGATACATCTGTACCTACCTTGTAGCCCATACCGATGTTCATGAGCCATACAAGGAGTTCGGCTGCGGTCATGGACTGCAGGGGAGCAAACTTAACCTTCGGAGCAACGGAAGCGTCAACACCGGAGGTGAAGCCGTTCTTAACAGCGTATGCTACCCACTTCACTGCCCAAGCGGGAACCTGGTCCTTGTCAACAACCAGTTCGTCGAGAATCTGGGCAGCTTCTTCGTCGGTCATGGCTTCTACCTCAGCCGCCTTACCAGCTGCCTTAAGAGCGAAGACGATACCCTGGGCTCTGTTTACTTCATCCCCAAGGCCATAACCTGCCATGAGTCCCAAGTCGTTGAGAACCTTAGCCTCGTTCTCATACTTGAAACCCTCAGCAAGTGCAGGAACTACCATCATGGACGCAAGCATTGCAATGACGGTAATCACTGCGAGAATCTTCTTAAGGTTTCTCATGATGAAAATCCTCCCTTTTGTTTTTTTGGAAGCAGGCTTTCTTTTACAAAGCCGGATTACGCCTGCCTCCGTTCTGTAATCCGACTTTGTTTTTTATTGATTCCGACAAGTCTTGCGACTTATCATGAATTCATTTGAATTATATCACCGCAAAAATAACGGGTCAACAATACCAGTAAGAGTGTAAACAAATTGTAATTTAGCCTTTGCTTCGTAATAATACATTAATGTGAAGGCTATATAGTCTGCGGATTCCACAGTATCCGTAAGCCCTTTCCGCGTTTAGCTCACTTTAAAGTTATATGCACATTATTGCTATGTGAATATCGGCATAAAAATGCTGCCGATAAAGTGCTGAGCTAATCCATTCTTATGCTTTAATGATTTACTCCTGTTTTATTATATTACATATCCCATTCTATAACCAATATTTCCAACACTTGCACGGCCAAATCAAGCCGGCTTCTTTCCTGCCTGCAACGTAAGATTCCCATTCCCACGCTTCTTACTTTTACCGACGTTGCTCATGGGATACATCCGAGTTTTTTACCTATCGGTATCACAGGCTGCCATGATGTTGCAGGCAAATCCAATGCCCAGCAGCACCCAGAAGACAGGCGCGACTGCAATGGAACTGTCGTTGAAGAATCCTGCAACCAGGTAGGCGCATATGCCGATAAAGATACCTGCACCGTACTGGGATATCCTCCCAGATGCACGATTCATGAAACAAGCTTTTATACCCATGACGAGATAAACCACTATAACAGCAAGGAAGGCAACGAGAGAAAGGATGCCGGTGTTGATGGCAATCTGGAGATACATGTTGTGGGGTTTATCCACAATCATTAACGGCGTATTGTAAGCGTTGATCTTGCCGATATAGTCTTTCTGAGGGAATACGATCGCGAAGGTGTCCGGCCCGTAGCCCACCAGAACGGCGTTCTTTAAGAGCGGAATGGTCCTGGACCAGATATATGCCCTCGCGGAACCGACCTTCTCATAGCCTTTTACATCAATGGCCTCCGGCTTCACTATCCGGTTCGTCTCATCGCCGTTTAAACCCAGCAGGTACAAACCGTCTTCATTGAGTGTGATATAAAACACCACCTCGCCATTCCGGATCTCAAGGACATCCCCGATTACCTTCAGACGGTAGCGTTGAAACGCAGGTTCCTTAAAACTGATGTTTATACCTGTTTCATCTTCGTTGGCATTCACATGCAGACTATAGCCCTCGGCGTCATAGAACATCAGCTGCTCTTCCGCAAACCGGATATTCAGCGTCTCTGTTGAGCTGACTATTCGTGCGGTTCCTTTATCTAAAGTGATGTCCTCCACATAATAGGGTGTGACACCTTCCATCCTCAGCCTTAAGATGACATCCCTTCCGAGAAAACCGCAAGCCGTCAGAACAACCGCAACCGACAGGATGACGATGATTTTCTTCCTGTACAGGTGCTTCCTGAGAAAATAGATGGCGGCAATGACCAGGCCGAAACCTAATCCGACCAGCCCCGCGCTGGAATCGCTTCCCGCCAGGTTAATCAAAAGCAGGACGGACAAGACAACTGCCATAATACGCCAGGCAACCTTTTCCGCAAGGAAGATCACGGCCACTGCAACGGGAAATACCAGCGCCACATAGCTTCCCATATAGTTGGGATTGGACAGCGTGCCATAGGCCATGGTACCGAAATTGAAGCTCAGCTCGCTTTCAACAAATTCGGCCGGCAGAATCAGGGATTTCCCGAGGCCTGTTTGGAAGAAATCCCGACCAGCAAACTGCGTAAGACCGATGAGGGATATCACGCATGCGGAGACCAGCAGGGATTTTAGTAGAAACTGAATCTGCCATTCCTCACGGATCACATTGAAGAGGATGAGCATGTTGATGATATAGAACACCAGGACAAGCATCCCCTCATACCTGGCCACGAACCCGGACAGGGCGATGGATGCGTACTTTGAAGTTACGGTAGATAAGATAATGAAAATGATATAGACGGCAGAGGGTAAATACAGGCTGAGCCTTTGCTTTAGCTGTACACGCCCCTGGATGATTCGGAAAACAAAAAGGCACAGCCCGAAGGCTGACGCAATCCTGAACCATAGGCTCTTGCAATAGGAAAGGAGGTCGGGATAGAAATCCCTGGTCTTCCAGATGGCATCCTCAGCCGGATCCAGGTCGTCTATATGCAGGTAAACGATAAGGGGAACAACCGCCACAATAAAAATGTAGGGTAAAAGGTCTATAACCGATGTCTTTTTTTCTGTCCGCTTTTTCTTATTAGCCATGGAATACCCTCGTATCATTTTTGCTTAACATTATACCATAATAAAACATATCGGAACGGTCGCCTGCAGTATTTTCCCTGCGGCAGCCTGCATGCCGAGACCTTATCAGGGCCATATTGCATGTTTCACAAGAAAAAGCCCCTATTCCGAAGCCAAATATTCCCGGATGATTGCCTTAGCATGGCTGATATCGCAGGTTTTAAAGATCTCCGTTTTCACCTTTGATGAACCCGGTAGGCCATGGAGATACCAGGCCACATGCTTTCTCATTTCCAGCATGGCCATCCGTTCTCCCTTGTATGCTTCCATGAGCTCATAATGCCTCAGGATGATCCGGAGCTTTTCCCGGGTCGACACGTTTGGGTTATAGGTCCCGTTCCTCAGGTAGGATTGGATATGCTCAAAAATCCATGGATTCCCCAGAGCTCCCCTGCCCACCATGATTGCGTCGCATCCTGTCATCTCAAACATGCGGACCGCGTCTTCGGGGGACCGGATGTCCCCGTTGCCTATCACGGGAATGGACACAGCCTGTTTAACCTGGCGAATACTATCCAGATCGGCTGTTCCTGAATATTGCTGAGCGCGGGTCCTGCCATGGACCGTAACGGCGGCCGCTCCTTCCTCCTCGCAGATGGCCGCAATTTCCACAGCATTGGCGGAAGCATCGTCCCATCCCTTGCGGATCTTTACCGTGACGGGCTTCCGGGAAGCCTTTACCACCTGTCGCACGATTTGTCTGACCAGTTCGGGTTTGCACATCAGGGCCGAACCCTCTCCGTTCCTGACGATTTTGGGTGCCGGACAGCCCATGTTGATATCGATCAGCGCAAAATCGGGCAGGTTTGAGAAATAGGCCGCCGCCTCAGCCATGATTTCAGGTTCATGACCGAAGATCTGGACACCGATGGGCTTCTCATCCGGGTGAGTACGGGCCAGCTCAAGGGTCTTCCTGTCGTTGTAGTGCATGGCCTTGGCGCTGATCATTTCGGTATAGACCAGTGATGCCCCTTTTTCCTTGCACAGCAGGCGGAAAGGAAGGTCGGTCACGCCCGCCATGGGTGCCAGAAAGATATTGCCGGAAAGATTCAGGTCCCCTATTTTCAATGACTCTGCCTCCAGTTGCATTTAGGTATGTACGGCTTCATTCGCCATACGCATTATACCAGAAAATCGTAAAAAAAAACCTTCTATCATTTTTCCACGATAGAAGGCAGTAATGCGTGTACATTATGACGGATAATACTGTTCAGAAGGGAAGATCCTCGTCATCCCCGCTGAACGGGTAATAACCATCCCCACTCTCAGGCTGCGGGAAATTACCAGTGTCCTGCGACACGGGTCCCGGAACAGGGTAAGAAGGCGCGCTTTCGCGGTCGCGCTTGCTGTCCGCAAAATAAACGTTTTCGCAATGGATTTCAGTCCGGAAATGCCTGTTTCCCTGTTGATCCTGCCAGTTGTTGTTCCTCAGGGTACCCTCTACCAGTACCTGCATGCCCTTCTTGAAATACCTGTTCACAAAATCGGCGGTACTTCTCCAGGCCACAATGTCGAAGAAATCGGCCGTCTGCTGACCCTCCTGCTGTCTGAAAGGACGGTTGACAGCCAGCCTGAACCGGCACACAGGGATGTTGTTCTGCGTGTAGCGCGTTTCCGGATCTGCCACAAGCCTTCCCATGAGAATAACCTTGTTCATCGTAACACCACCTGTTCCACCTGATTGGGGTGATTATTGGTCCGGCGCAGCTTGCCATCGGGCTGGCCGGCCTGCCTGACACGGGGCAATTGCCCCGGAGCCTTTCAGCAGCCTCCGGGAAGGATTACTTCCTTAAGACTACCAAATACTTGAGTACGCCTTCGGTAATCTTGAAGTTACGCTCAAGTTCTGCCGGAAAGTCCGGATTGGCCGAGAAGTTCATGAGCACATAGTAACCTTCCTTGTGTTTCTGAACTTCATAGGCAAACTTCTTCTTGCCCCATTCCTCCGTGCTCTCGAGTTCACCGTTCTGGGCAACCAGGTCATTGAACTTCTGGATAAGAGCCTTGACCTGTTCTTCCTCGAGGGTAGGAGAAATGACGTAGATGCATTCATACTTTCTCATGCTACTGTCACCTCCTTCTGGACTATTGGCCCTGCATCCCATGTGCAGAGCAAGGATTTGCCGCTTACATGCGGCATTGCTGCCTGCATGACCAATAAGGCGTCAACTGCAGGCTACACAGTATCATATCACAACCTGCGGCAGGCTGTAAACCCACATGTGTTTTGTCATAAAGGATGGTGTATACAAACACGATGCGGCAAGGGTTGCGGGCATACGGGGGCATTGGATAAGTATATAATATAATAATGTATATATATGGAGATTGCCGCGCACTGTTTGAGTGGTGCTCGGAATGACAGTAAGGTAGGCCTTTCCTTTCTTCATCCTTCCTTCTTCATCCGCTCCAGGGTTTCCTTGATAAGCCCGATCTCCTGGACCAAAGTTTTGATCCGCAGGGCCTGCCGGGACACGGCCACCGAAAGGGTAAACACGATCAGCAGGAGCAGGGAGATCACGCAGAGATAGAGGGCGTTGACCGGCAGCTCAATATGCATCAGCGCCGCGATAAAGAACAGGATCTCGGGGAAAATGGACAAGAGCACAAAGCTGAAGCTGGTGAGAATCCATGTGAGCGCATACTTGAGCTCCAGCTTCTTGGTCCTGACCATATTCATGATAAAGACAAAGAAGATCAGGGACCCGATTATCAGAATGATCCTCAGGACACTGCTCATTTCACCCATTCCATTCATTTGGCACCATCCCCGTTCTTTCTGGCTATGGCCGCCATGATAACGGCCAGGGTGACCTTGATCATGTAATAGGCAGCCAGGTTTCTGGTAATGGACGATTCCCCCGACTGCCTCGGCCGCATGATCACGGGCACTTCGGCTATACGGTATTTATTGCGCAAGGCGGTCACAATGGTCTCGGGCTCCGGGTAGTCCTTGGGATAGCTTCCGGCAAAGAGCCGGATCAGCTCACGGCTGCAGGCCCGGAAACCCGAAGTGGGATCGGATATATACTGGCCTGTAAGGAGTTTTATCAGCCAGGAAAAGAACTTGATCCCCGCACGCCTTGTGAGGGAGGACTGGTAGCCTTTGCCCTCGATAAACCGGGAACCTATGCTCATATGATAGCCTTCATAGATGCGGGATAAAACCAGCTTGAGAAACCGGGGATCATGCTGGCCGTCCCCGTCCATTTGCACCGCTATGTCATAGCCATGTTCCAGGGCATATTTGTATCCTGTCTGCACCGCGCCGCCAATGCCCAGGTTGACGGGGAGCGATACCACCGGAATGCCGTGCTGGCGGCAGACCGCTTCGGTATCGTCGGGCGAACAGTCATTGATGACCACGATATCGAAATCCAGCGGGACTTCCTTCAGCTCCCGGAACAGCCTGGGCAGGTTCTTTGCTTCCTTGTAGGCAGGAATGATGACAAGTGTTTTCAGGTTGTATTTCTCCATTTGCTCCATAGTATTAGGTTACCATATGGCATCTGTTTTTACTATTGATTTTGACAAGAGAATTGCAATTTCTGGCGCGTGTGATGTGAGATTGCCACGCTCCGTTTCACTCCGCTCCCAATGACGTTATGGGTGTGTCATGCGGGATTATGAGATTGCCGCGCCTCGTTTCGCGTGACTCGCAATGACATGATGGGGTGTGGCTTCGTGGGTTTAGTGAGATTGCCGCGCACCGCCTGCACGGTGCTCGCAATGACAGGTTCGGGTATGTTATCGCGTCCAGCCGGACTTATTCAGGCCAAGCAAGGCCCTGGCCAGTTCCAGGATCTGATCCACCAGGAATGCCGCGCCAACCATGAGGAAGAACATCAGCTGGTACGCATAGCGCGGATCGGGGATGAACAGAAGCTGAAGCCCCAGGATGATCAGGCCGTACAAATAAAGGTAAAACCCTTTGAGCTGCCTCACGGAATGCAGGAGCATACCGCCGATTCCAAACCAGAGAATCTGGTTGTGGAGCCATTCATGGACCTTTTTTATCTCCGGAACCAGATTGACCAGGTAGGGCGTTCCGAAAGTGTGCTGGGTCTTGCCCCAGGTAAACCATTTGATATAGAGCCAGGGCTCGGTTTTCAGGCCGTTGATGATCCGCCGGATGGCCCACTCCCTCTGGGCATCATTGACGCCCTTGATGCTCTCAGGGATATCCTGGAAATAGTCCTGCCAGTAGGGGTAGGTGCCGGCCAGCAAAGCGTTGCCGTCGCCCTTGGCCGTAATGATGAGCGACCCCAGGGTGACCAGGTTCCGAATCCACCAGGGGGCCATGACCACCACCAGCCCGGCCAGCTGCAGGAAAAACAGCTTTCCGATCTCCCCTGTGGTATACATCCCAATCGCCCTGCCGGGATTCCTGAAACCGATCGGTCCGCTTTTTTTCCTGCCGCTGATAAGCAGGTAAATGAACGGGACGATAAATAGGGGCAGCAGCGTGGGCCGTACCAGGATATGCAGACCGAAGGCCATGCCCGCCAGAAGGTGCAGGTGCTTGTTACCGGTATCGAAGGCCAGAGCCGCTGCATAGAAATAAAGCAACATGGTGAAAAGTCCAAGACCCTCGGTCAGAAGCAGGGTACAGGACAGGACATAGGTAGGATAGACGGCTACAAGCAAAGCGGTGAGAACCGCAGGCAGATCCTTTCCGAAAATCCGCCGGACAGCGGCAAAAGCCAAAAGGGCACACAGGCTCCCAAGGAATGCCTGGATCAGGCGAACCGCCGTGATCTGGCGCCAGGGGTCGCCCACCACCTTATAAACCAGGGTCAAAAAGAGCGGATATCCCGGCATAACCCGGGCATTGGAGACCCCTGGGGATCCGCCGTAGGGGTTTCCGTCATACCAGTACCCATAGATGCCGGTATCGGCAAGCTGGTGGGACATGAGCCAATAGTTCCTGGCGTCCCCGGAAAGGCCCATATTGTCTTTAAAGCGCAGAAAGGCCATGCCCCTCAGAACGAGGGCCAGCAGGAATATGCCAATCAAAACAGCCCACAGGGCAGGCTTCATCTTTTTTCTGTCCGTCATATCTTCCTCCGGGAAAATGATCTTCCCCAAACAGTTTACCCTACTTTTCCTTGGTTAGCATCCCTTTTATTTCAGCCGCTCCGAGGCCGGCCAGAATGATGAACAGCGGTACCGCCGGCATATGGTACCTGGGCTGAACCTCCAGGAAGCTGTAGGCCAGGAACATGGCCCCGATGACGAGCCAAAGCAGGGCGGGCGCCAGAATTTTTCTCCTGTATGCGGCATAGCATCCTAAAAGCATGAGCAGGAGGATCATCAGGTAATGAAGCTGGGATACGGCATAGAAAGCCCTGGGATGGTCCTTGATGAACCCTTCCGGACCGGTGCCGCTGCCGGCCGAGATGATGCTCCAGTAATACCCGTAGTTCTCCTTGCCCCACTGGAAGTGGACCTTTTTCACCGCCAGCTTCAGAAAACGTACCGGGTCCTCCTTTATCCTTTGCATGGCCAGCTTTCCGGCCTCGCTGTGGACCCTGTCGAAATCGAAATCGTATTTGGCGATGATGCTGAAATCCTCCTGGTTGAACATGCCGTTGGCCTCGTAATTGGTGCCCACCAGAAAATTGTAGCCCGTGCCCGACCGGGTGATATCGATGCCTGAAAGCTCCTTAATGGGAAGGCTGATGAGTTTCAGCACCACGAAATAGGACAGGGAAACCAGCAGGATGCAGAGCGCCTTTCTGGCAAGGTTCCTGCCCATGGACTTGTGGTATGTGATAAAAAACAGGATGCACACGGCAGCCGCGGGAACGAGAACCATGGCCATGGGGCGCAGGGCCTGGGCAATGGCCGTCAGGGTACCGGCCAGAACCAGCAGGGCATATCCCATGCTGCTTTGGGTATGGTATTTGAAAAAGCGAATCAGGACATAGATTGCCGCAAGGAAGGGCACAAGAAAGCTGTTCTCCGCCGCAACCACCGTGCAGTACATGATCTGCGCCGGCCAAAGGGCATAGAACAGGGCCGCCGGACGCGCCGATTCCGGCCTGATTTCCCAGGCAATGCGATAAACCAACAGGACTTGAACAAGGGATAAAAGCACGTTGAAGAGTTCAACCACAAGGAAATGGGGGCCAAACAGCGCATAGAGACCGCCCACCAGAAATCCGAATCCAAACTTGAAAGGAAAGCAGGCGTAAAAATCCACATAATTCGTAAAATCGCCCTGTGCGACGGCAACCCCGTAATTATGCAGATGGAGAAAATCGGAAAAAGGTACCGTCCCTACAGCATAGACCCAAAAAAGCCGGGGAGCCAGGGTCAGGATGGCGGTCAGCAAGGCGAAAGCGCGGAAAGACAGCCTGTTTCCCCAGTCAAGCCTGCTTCCCGCAAAGAGAACGGCTGCAGTCAGCACAAGCGAAACGGCGAGAAAGAACAGCCTGCCGGTTGTGAAGATGTCGGCATAGGTTTTAACCGCAAAGGCTCCGATGAGCAGAAATATGCCTGTCACACCGACGGCCAGGAACGCGTATATACCTCTTGACAGCTTGCTTGACTGCACCGTTTCCACCTCAGAGCTTTTTCTGGTTCAGCGCTTCCACAATGGCATCCATCTGGTTTCGGATATGATTTTCGGAAAGCTCGGCAGCCAGCTCGGCATTGCCTTCCCTGAGGGCTTCCAGTATCTGCTGGTGTTCCTGTTCCACATGCTCTGCGATATTCAAATCCCTCAGATAGATCACACGGAACCGGTAGACATGCTCCTTAAGGGAGGATAAAACGCCGATCAGACGCGAATTTCCGGAAGCGGCATAAATCGCATCATGGAATTCGATATCCTTGCGGATTGCGCCCTCCATGTTGCCCTTCTCGACGCAGGATATAAACTGCTTATGGATGGATTCAAGGGCACGGATCTGCTGGGGCTGCACCCTTTTTGCGGCAAGGCTTGTAGCCAGCTTGTCGAGGGCCCCTCTCACTTCCAGCACATCAATGATATCCTTCGAGGAGAGTTCGGAAACATGGGTACCTTTCCTCGGCACCATGGTGACAAGGCCTTCGGCTTCCAGCCTCCGGATGGCCTCCCGCACGGGGGTACGGCTGACGCCCATCTGTTCGGCCAGGGAAACCTCCATCAGCCTCTCTCCCGGCTTGATATCCCCGCTGATAATCGCTTTTCTCAGGGTCTCAAATATCACGTCACGCAAAGGTTGATAGCTGTCCAATTTGAGCTTGGGTACCTTAACCATGCTACTCGACCTCTCTTCCAATGGTTTCAGTGTAAAAAACATCCTTGTATGTTTCACGGAACCGCATGAAGGCTTTTTCCGCCAGCGCGTCATCATCAAACAGCCCGAACACGGCAGAGCCGCTACCGCTCATTCGGCTTCCCAGGGCGCCAAGAGCCAGAAATGTTTCCATAATCCTGCCAATCTCGCTGTGAGCCTTCGCGGTCACGCTTTCAAGCACATTGCGCATTCCCCGGGCCAGTGCCCGAACATCCCGTCTTTCAATGGCTGCAATAAGTGCAGGTGTGTCAGGCCTTTCCCCCAGCGCATGGAGGTTAAGATTTTTGTACACCCAGGGCGTTGAAACCGGAAAAGGCGGCTTCACCACCACGACGCGGACCCCGGAAAAATCGGGAAGGCAGGTCAGCTCGTCGCCAATCCCCCTGGCCAGCGCTGTCCCGCCTTGCAGGCAGAAAGGAACGTCCGCCCCGATTCTGCGGGCAATGCGCGCCAGTTGCTCCTGGCTGAAAGGTTTTCCGAAGAGCCTGTTCATGGCCTTGAGGACACCCGCCGCGTTGGTGCTGCCCCCGGCCAGTCCGGCGGCAACCGGGATTTTCTTCTCCAATACAATCCGGACTCCGCCTTTTTCACCGCACGCGGCCAGAAAGGCTTCCGCCGCTTTCCACGCTATATTCCTGGAATCGTTGGGCACATAGGGAAAATCACATTGAATGGACAGGCCGCTCCCGCGCTTCTCGACAGTAACCCTGTCGGCGAGGGAAATGGACTGCATGATCATTTCCAGGTTGTGATACCCGTCTTGCCGCTTTCCGGTAACATCCAGCGAAAGGTTGATTTTTGCGGGTGTTTCTACCGTAACCTCTTTCATATGCACCCCTCGATCCGCAGCGCCATTAACGCCTCGCTCCCAATGGCAGCCCGAGCCGGATACGGACGGAACCCTGCAGATGCAGTTTCTGACTGGAATTCCTCAAATATGTTACCGTATATTATATACAAAAAACATAACGCGGGCAACAAAATTCTGTGTGGACTGAAATGGTTTATCCACTGAAAGGCAGAAACTGAAAGCGATTCCGGGATTAACGGCCGAAAAAACAAAATGTGTCCGAACCCTTGGATCCGGACACATGGACCACGAAAAAATACATTGGGCTACCCATTCTGCCGGTCGTTCACACGGCCATGATAAACATCTTTCTGCCGACCTCCGGCGCCTCGTTCGGGTTCATATTGTTATCCCTGGCCAGGTTATCCAGGGGTATCCTGTAGCGCTTGGCGATGCTCCACAGGGTGTCTCCGGGCTGGGCGAAATACAGCATGACGGGAGCTTTCCTGGTGGGCGCCTCCTTCCTGACCTCCTCGATAGATGCGATACATTCACAGCTGTCGCGCTTGCAGAGCCTCAGCTTGAGAAGCACCTTCACGGTGACATCCACCGAATCGCTGCTGATGATCTCAAAGTTTGAATCCTCGATATAGCAATCCGATTCAACCACCTGCCAGTTGCCACCGTCAGGAAGCGGAAGTGTTCGGTTGAAGGGGATTTCCACGTTCTGGCTGCGGATGTCTTTGGATTTTCTGTCGGCCAGATAGACCACATCTACGCCCACATTGCCCTGGACATTGATGCGTCCATCGGCTACATTAGCCAGCACGCTCTTCTTTCCCGCCGTGACCATATAGACCTCATCCAGGCTGCCGGTGCCCGATTCAAGGCGGATATGGGCATTGGCATCGTAATTGTCCATAATCTCCCGTTCGTCGGTGACAATGTCCAGGGGTACCTTGTTAAGATTGAGAACCGCATCAAGGGAGTAGGCGTCGTCCACCACCGACTGCTCCTCATGCCGGATGGCCTGGGCGTTGACCTCCACCTCCAGCGAGACGGACACCTGGGTAAAGATGCCGTCCGAGTCCTCTTCGGGCGCGACTTCCCAGTTCTTAAGGGCTGTGGATGCCAGAACGATGTTCTCATCCCCCGGATCAAGCCCTGTGTTTACCTTCACCGGGAATTCCAGCACCACCGACTCCACGGTATCTTCGGCCATATCGCTCCTGTACAGCAGGTTCAGGATGCCCTTGCATTCCACGCAGGCTTCGTTTTCCTTATAGCTCACCTCGGGATTCCCCAGGTTCACCCTGGCATACAGTATCTCGCCGATGGCCGGACTGCCATGGGGGAGGGCAAGCGTCTGGCTGACCCTGGTGACCGTATCCGTATTGTCCTTGAGGGATACCACGTTGACGGGCATGCTTTTTACAAAAACGTTATCCCCTTCGATCTCCCTGCTCAGCTCGCTGTTGGTGATCTCAAAGAACCTGCAGACCAGGGATGCCACAGACCGGGCGACAATTTTGCGCCCGTTGACCGCATTGGCTTCGGTGTGCTGGCATCTGCAGCCGGCCACAACACCGGTTTCTGCCTCGGTCTTGGGCTTCTGGCAGGATACCGACCAGGGGAACTTGACAACGATGGATTCCAGGCGGTTATCCGGTGTGTCGGCCACATAGAGTATCCGATACTTGATCTCACCGCTTACTTCCAGCATCCTGCCCGACTTCTCCACCCCGCCTACGAAGCATTCGGCATCAGCCAAAAGAAGCGTTTTCACGTCCGGCTTGCTGTCCGGAACGATGATGCTGTTTTCAAACAGCTCTTCGGCCTCCCTTATTTCGACAGTCCTGTATGTGCGTACTGGTTTTTTTATCAATTCCATCTGCCTTCACAGACCTCCTCTTATACCCATGCCCTTCTTCCTAAGGATATGCCGCCGCCGGAAGATGTATGACAGGCATCCGGCAAATGCGCGTCAATTATTTTCTCAAGGCGGAAAGTTTCTGGCAGGGAAAAAACGGAATTCTTTTATGCGGCCGGCTTTTTTGCCACCGGAAGGCGATATGCGGGAGATCTGCAAAATGGCAACAAAAAAGCTGTTTCACATGCGAAACAGCTCATTTGGTATGTACCGATGAAAATGATACCAGACTATAAAGCTACGTTGTCGTAGGATGACGGCAAAAGCTTGATTTCAACAGTATGGGTAAGTATGTCGGTATAACTGTAGGAAGCCTTGCGAACTGAATGGTATTCATTTTCGAATTTCACGGTGAAGATACTGGGATATGCGTTTTCGATGATGCCTTCTCTTACGAATGTTTTCTTTCGTCCTTTGTTGGCCTTAAGCTGGATCCGCTTTCCGACGCATCCCTCCAGCTCTTTTCTGATCCGAGATATACTGTTTTTATCCATACCCATCACCTCATATTTGCTTCCAGAATTATATCACAATTTGTCATGAGGTGTCAATGAAACAGATATTATACATACTGATCCGAAAGCCTGTCAAGATACAGTTTTTGAAATAAACTCGCTTTTTGCGCTTATTTCGCCTTCCTGCACTTCATTTCTACCTCATGCCGATTGTGGGAAATACGCATTTTGACACATTTTTTTAGTTATAGTTCCCCGCAAGCAATGGAATTATGCGCCTGGCAACCTGACTTGCAGGCAGGAAATATTTACAGACCTGTCTTCCTGATTGAGGAAATTCGTGTTGTATATCGGCTCCGGCAGGGGTAAAATGGTGGATGGACTGTTCAGTGTCTGTTTCAAGGATGTACAAACAGGAGGATTTATGCTGACAGATATAGAAATCGCACAAAACGCAAAAATGCTGCCCATAGAGGAAATCGCCGGGAAACTGGGCATAGGCCGTGAATGGTTGCAGCTTTACGGTGATTACAAGGCCAAGATCAGGGACGGATTGCTGGAACATCTCAAAGACAGGCCTGACGGAAAGCTGGTGCTGGTAACGGCCATCAACCCCACCCCTGCCGGCGAGGGAAAAACAACCGTTACAGTCGGCCTGGGCCAGGCCATGGGCAGGCTGGGCAAGAAGGCGGTCATCGCCCTCCGTGAACCTTCCCTTGGGCCCGTGATGGGGGTCAAGGGAGGCGCCGCGGGCGGAGGATACGCCCAGGTGGTACCCATGGAAGACATCAACCTGCATTTTACCGGCGATCTCCATGCCATTACGGCTGCCAACAACCTGCTTGCGGCGGCCATTGATAACCATATTCACCATGGTAATGCCCTTGGCATCGATTGCAGGCGGATTCTCTGGAAACGTGCCATGGACATGAACGACCGGGCCCTGAGGCATATCACAGTGGGACTTGGCGGCAAGGCCAACGGATTCCCGAGGGAAGACGGCTTCATCATCAGCGTGGCATCCGAGGTCATGGCCATCCTGTGCCTGGCTGAGAATCTGACCGATCTGAAGAGGCGGCTCGGGCGCATCATTATCGGCTATAACATGGCAGGGGAGCCCGTTACGGCCGGTGACCTGAAGGTGGACGGCGCCATGGCAGTGCTTCTGAAGGATGCCATCAAGCCCAATTTGGTCCAGACCCTTGAGAATACGCCCTGCCTCATGCATGGTGGTCCCTTTGCCAATATCGCCCACGGCTGCAACAGCCTCATCGCCACCAGGACCGCTCTCAAGCTGGGCGATTATGCCATCACCGAGGCAGGCTTCGGCGCCGATCTGGGCGCGGAGAAGTTCTTCGATATCAAGTGCCGTTACGGCGGCCTGAAACCATCCGCCGCCGTGCTCGTGGCCAGCGTCAAGGCACTGAAATACAATGGCGGCGTCAAAAAAGACCAGCTGGCATGTGAAAACCTGGCCGCCCTTGAGGCAGGTATCCCCAACCTCAAGCGGCATGTGGACAATATCAGAAAATTTGGCGTTCCGGTGATCGTCGCCATCAATCGCTTCCCCACCGATACCCCGCAGGAGATTGAACTGATCCGCGAAAAATGCCGGAGCTGGGGCGTGGAGTCGGCTGTGGCCGATGTGTTTGCAAGAGGCGGAGAAGGCGGGCTTGAACTTGCCCGGAAGCTGTGCGATCTCATCGACCGGGAAGAGTCGGACTTTAAGCCCGTGTATGATGTGAATCTGCCTGTGAAGGACAAGATTGAACGGATCTGCACGGAGATTTACGGTGCAGGGGGTGTGGCATACAGCAGCCGTGCCCTGAAGGATATCAAGACCATTGAGGAGATGGGGATGGGCAAGCTTCCCATCTGCATGGCAAAGACCCAATTCTCCTTATCCGACAACCCCGCCCTGCTTGGAGCGCCGAGCGGCTTCACCATTACGGTGAATGAGGTGCGGCTCTCCGCCGGCGCCGGTTTCATTGTAGCCCTGACGGGGGATATCATGACCATGCCGGGTCTTCCCAAGGATCCCGCCGCAAATCATATGGATATCGATAACGAGGGAAGGATAACCGGATTGTTCTAGAAGTCGTTCGTGACAATGGAGGTTGGAAGCTGGATATTGGGAAACGGCCTTACGGCCGTTCTTTTTTATGTTGACTGCTAAACTGTCATTGCGAGTACCGCGCAGACGGTGCGCGGCAATCTCCTAACCCGGAAGCGGCTGCGCAAGCCACAGAGATTGCTTCGTCGCTTCGCTCCTCGCAATGACAGGTAGGGCGGACCTTTCTCGCAATGACGTACACAATGGGCTATTCCCGCACTGTCACCCATATTTGACCGAATGGGGCTAAAACAGCGAATCATACTGCTTCATGAAGCGCACATGGTGGTCGTACTCGGCGATCACCTCTTCCAGCATGCCTGAGAAATTCCTCTGGGCCCAGCTCCTCCTGCTGTTATAATAACGGTTGGCCACGCGCCAGAATTTCTGCGGGAACAGGAGCATGGCCTTCATGACCACGATCTCGTCCCTGCTTAAGGGCTCCAGTTCACAGTAGGCCTCCAACAGCATGGAAGCCTTGGACGGATCCCAGTTGCACTTGCGCATTTTCCGCCGGATCAGATTGACCAGGTCGTAAATCCGTATTTCCTGGCCGCAGGACTCGAATCCGGTGATGGTGGTGGTTTGCCCCTTGATGATGATGTTCTGGTAGGAATAGTCATGGTGGCAGATGCCGCCCTCTTCGGCCGTCTTCCGGATAAGGCGCTCGTATTCCGGCCCCCTGAGCAGTTCCAGGCTTTCCTCGGCCAGGTCGATGAATCTGTCTACGCAATCCAGGTAGAGATAATCAAAGGCGCCCCTCTCCCGCTCAGCCTTGCGCCTCATCCGAAGAATCTCCTCATAACGCTTGGTCAGGCTTTCCCGTATCTTGCCCAAATCATTGGGGGTATAATCGTAGCTGTCGCTTTTATGGCGAAAGCCCTTGCCGGCTTTATGCATGGCCGACAAGGCATAGGCTGCCCGGACTGAGTCACCGTCATCCCCAAACTCGCACTCATGGCCGTCTATAAAAGGGGTGAGAAGATACAGTTGTCCATCAAGAACAGCATATGGGCGCCCGTCCACCGTCAGGCAATATGTATCCAGGTTGGTAAACCCGTGGCTGTAAAGGTATTGCTTCGCATCGTGCACATAAAGAATGCGGTTCACGGAGCACTGGCATGGTCTCAGGTATTTCCGTCCCGTATCGGTTTCCAGGATGTATCCCGCCCGGCAGGATTTGATGGCGGAAATGCTGAGGCCATATGCGCTTTCGATTAGCTCTTTGGATTCCAGCATCTTGTCATCACGTCCCAATCTTATTTGCAACCCCGAGCTGCTTCCAGGTCTGCAAAACATTATATGTGCTGTACAAACAATATATGAATTAGCCCTCTTTCTGGCGAAAGATGCAGATAAATCCTGCGCCGGCTATAGCAGATACTTGAGAATGACCATCAGGATAATTCCAGGAAGGCCCAGAATCCCTGCAACCAGGGCTGAAATAATATTGAGCGGGATAAAAAAGCCAAAGGGCTGCCCCAGGAGGTTGATCAGCAAAATGACAAGACCTCCCAGAAGACAGTTGATGAGAAGTCTGAATACAACCTTCATGGGCAGGATAAGCGCCTTACCCAAGGCCAGAACGATGAGGACGCCCGCAACCCAGGCAAGCACTATCAGTCCTCTTTCCACACCAAACACCCTTCCAAAAAACAGAAACGGTTATCCCGCGGAATGGATGTCCCATCGTTCAGGAATAGCCGTTTTCTTTGGTTTGTTTGAGACTTATGCCAAAAGTTGAACCCTGGTGTCAGCCGTCATTAATTTATATACAGGATGGTCCGGAAAAATTCATTGAGCTTGAAGAGCCTGCAGCGCTTTCGCTTTTCTGAGCAGGTATTCGTACCGGATTTGGGATGCCTTGATACGATAGGTGTAATAGTCCACCATTTCCTTGCAGTCGGCATCTTCAAAATTGAGAAGGGCATTCTGCCATTCCAGCCAGGCTTCGCGGATGGTCTCGTAAAGCTCGGCCAGGGCAGGATCCTCATAGGTCCTTCCAAACAGGCCTGTGCGCTTTTTGACAGCCTGGCTCAGGGAACCCAGCACCTCGGATCCTGAACCTGACAGGATGTGTTCAGCCATACTCTATCTCTCCATTTCTTCGTTCTTTTTCCTGTTATAGAGTATGGGCAAAATTTTACACCTTATACACGGCACCGAGCGGCAACCACGCGCCCGATTCCGGCCAGATCCTTCAAGACCAGGATCTCCATCCCCCGCTCCTTGAAGATGTCCGCCACGCTCTGCGACTGGTTAAAGCCGCATTCCACGAGGATGACCCCGTTCTCTGCAAGCAGCCCGGAGGACAGGTGGGCCAGTCTCCTGTAGAAGCTAAGGCCCCCGTCATCCGCAAACAGGGCCAGCTCCGGCTCAAATTTTTCCACAGAAGCCATAAGGCCTGTTCTGTCTTCCCGGGAAATGTAGGGCGGATTGGACACGATCAGGTCGTAGGGCTGCTCCGCAAAACCGGCATCTTTGAGGAAATCGGCGCGTATGAAGTGTATGAACGAAGAAACACCATTGAGCTCCGCATTCTGCCTGGCGGTTTCCAGCGCTTTTTCCGAAATATCCAGGGCATCCACCCGAACATCCCGGACATAGCGGGCTATGGTCACCGCAAGGCAGCCCGAACCCGTCCCCACATCCAGAACCCGCCTTACGCCCTGTTTTGGCACGCGAAACAGGGCGTGACTGACAAAAGGTGTCTGGCATCCCAGGGAAAAGAGCGCCGCTTCGGCCAGAAGCTCGGTGTCGCTCCTGGGAATCAGGACGCTTGGATTGACCTTGAAGGTAAGCGACATGAATTCGCATTCACCGGTGATGTACTGGAACGGCTCACCCAGGCTACGCCTTTCCACCAGTTCCATGATTCGCCGGACTTCTACCGGATCCACTTGCATCTCAGGATGGGCATAGATATAAGCCCTGGGCCTTTTCAAAGCCCATGACAAAAGAAGACCCGCTTCCAGTGCCGGGTCTTCTATCTGGGCCTTTTTAAGCCTTTGGACTGCTTCATTGAGCAGCCTTGAGACTGTCATTCTCTGTGCCCTCCCCTTCCTCGGCTTCCAGCACGGCCTTGAGGGAAGCAATGGCCACCTCCAGCATGCTGTCGTCGGGTTCCTGGGTGGTGATTTTCTGCAGGAGCAGGCCGGGAACGCTGATAAGCTTCACCAGCTTGCTGTTTGACCTGGCAGCCAGCTTGAACAGTTCATAGGACACTCCGGCGATAACGGGCAGAAGGGCAAGCCGGATGACCATGTTGATCAGCTTGCTGTGCCAGCCCGTCAGCGCGAATATCAGGATACTGATGAGCACCACCACAAAAATAAAGGTGGTACCGCACCTGGGATGGAGCCGGGTGTGCTTTCTCACATTCTCCACCGTCAGCTCCTCCATGTTCTCATAGGCATAAATGGTTTTATGCTCGGCGCCGTGATACTGGAACACGCGACGCATATCCCTGCTTTTGGAAACCAGCCACACATAGAGCAGAAATATCCCGATCCGGATACCGCCCTCTATCATATTGGCCAGGAAAGCGCCTGAAGCCGTTTCCTTGTCAAAGGGGATGAGATCGGCAACGAGATTGGGCAGGAGCATAAAAAGGCCAATGCCCATCACCAGCGCAAAGAGGACGGAGGTAAACTTGATGATGGTCATGGACTTATCGCCGAACTTCTTTTCAATCCACTTGTCAAACTTGCTCTCTGCTTCCTCGAACTCGATATACTCGGCTGATTCCATCAGGGCGCCAATGCCCACAACCATGGATTCGATCATGCTGATTGCTCCCCGGATGATAGGAAGGCCAAGGATCCTATGCCGTTTGGTGATGGGGACATAGGGCTTAATGGTGGTTACCAGCTCGCCATTGCCCTTCCTGACGGTGGACGCCATGGTGCTTTTGCCGCGCATCATGACCCCTTCAAGCAGGGCTTCTCCGCCGATATTGCTGACCCTTTTGGGCCTGAGCCAAATTTCTTTATCCATAGCAAACCTTCATTTCTTTTCAAATACAGGCAAACCCTCAAAAAGGGCGGCCTGGCCGCCTGCGCCGGCTGGAAAATCTGTGATCGGTTTTCCGCCGTAAGGCTAAAGGATTCACATTGATTATACCGCAGCGGGGGGCAACAAACAAGGAAAACCGCCATGGGGAATACCGGAAAGCAGGCACAAATCAGGCCGGTGACGGTTTCGGGAAAAACACGGGCAAGGTTGCCGTGATTTTGCTGAAGTCATGTATAAATTGTGCAAATCCTGCCCATACTTGAAAATGACCTCACAATACATTTTGACCCCCTTTACTTGCCGGCTTAACCGCCGGCTCTTTTTTTGCCGATATATCCATTGGGTAAATGCCCTTTTGTCCGCATAACACAATAGACCGGGAGTGCATAGTCTTGAAAAGGTTCGGATTGGTTTTCCTTTTGATAATGATGATCATGGTGCCGGCTTTACAGGCCATATCCTTTGCAGCCAACAGCCTTCCTGCACCGGAAGGCTTTTCCGTCAAATTGGAATCAACCTATGTCCTGATCAATGTGGAAGCGCCTAAAAACGGTCAGTACATCCAGATTGAACGAAGCAGGGATTCGGAAAGATTCCAGGTCATCGCCACCCTGGATCCCGGAAAAAGCAGCTACAAGGACATTAACCTTCAGAATGGCCATATCTATAAATACCGCGCCCGCCGGTATGATCTGAAGGATAATACCAGCCCGTACACCCATGAAGTTGAGGTGGTCTACCTTCATCCGAGCGAACTCATCATCTCCGGGTCATACAGCACCCAGATCAACCTGGAATGGAGCTATCCCGATCTGAAGGTTCCGGACAGTTTCCAGTACGAAACAGTCATAGAGCGGAAAGACGGCGATGCCGGCGGCTGGAAGGAGATCTACTCTGCGCCCTTCTATCAGCAGGAGTACAGGGATCACGATCTGGCTCCCGATACCGTCTATCATTACAGGATACGCACCAGGTATCCCGACGGCACATATTCCCGTTACATACCCTCGCCCAGCGGCATCAGCAGGCGAACAACCATCCCCTCTGAAACGTCCCTCACCGGCTTTGCCATCAGTGGAACAAGGATCCGGCTGGAATGGGATCGGGAACCAATTGAAGATTATACGGTGGATGTCCAGAGACTGAACATCTTCGGCGAATTCGAAACCATATTCTCTTCGGTTTCCGCCGACTACTACATCGATTCCGGTGACGACGATGACACCGGCCTCGAACCGGGAGAGGAATATACCTACCGCCTTTTAATCCGCAAGAAATCCTCCGGGTCATCTCTGGCCTACTCCGGGGTGATAACCGTCAAGACTGAAACCATACCGTCTCCGTCACAGCTTGTGGCTTTGCCCGCCGCCCACGGAAGGATTTTCCTTATATGGGAGTATCCTTTCGATGTGGAGTCGGGTTTTGAGATATGGCGAAAGGAAGACGGAAAGACCTGGGAGCTGATCGCTACGGTCCCCAGGAATACCACCGACTGGACCGATTACTCGGCCCATGCCAACAAGATCTATCGCTACCGCGTCCGTGCCGTTCGCGGAGAGAGCGTTTATTCCCGCTTTGCAGTCACCGACCCGGTGAATAACGCCGAACCGCTCCTGCCCGGCGAGCTACTTTTCCTCCCCCTGGATAGCTATATGCTGATAGGCAGCGATGATCCGGCTCCCGAAGGTGTTACTTATACGCTTGAAATACGAGACGGTATCAACGAACCCTGGATGGATTATACCTTCGGCCAGAAAGGAAGCACTCTGCTGGTTTATTTCTTACCGACTCCCGGGAAAGAGTATGACTTCAGGGTTCGCTCCGAAAACAAGGGCAATATCGTTTACGGTCCGGTATACCATCTTCCCGGGTACGCTCCGGATGCTCCGACAGGACTGCGGGTCGTTTCCATGGGCCACAGCCAGGTGTTGCTCTCCTGGAATGACAACAGCAAGACCGAGGATGGCTTTCGGATTTACAGGGTTCATGAGCAGAAGCGGACGCTGATCGGTACAACCGGTAAGGATGCCACAAGCTTTACCGATACCAACGCCATTTCCGGGGCGACGGTCAGCTATGAGGTATGCGCTTATAATCTCAGGGGTGAATCCGCAAAACAGTCTATCCAGGTTTCCATACCGCAGAAAGTGGCCTTCAAAGATCTGGACGCATTCCCCTGGTGCATGGATGCCGTCAACGCCCTGGCTGCATCAGGCGTCATTGCCCGGAACCCTGACGGGCTGTTCCATCCCGGAGTCAACATCACCCGGGCAGAGTTCATCACCCTGCTTCTCAAAGCCTATGGTATCGTGCCGGAGTCCGAATTCCTGTTTTCGTTTAAGGATGCGGCGCCGAACCATTGGTATTATCCCTATATGATGACAGCCGTGAAAATGGGTATTGTCGTTCCTGACCAGAACGGTTATGTGAGACCGCTCAGCACGGTCACAAAAGCCGAGATGGCAGTCTTCCTGAACAGGTTCCTGACGGCCAGGGGACAGACCCTGTATACCATCAACGTCGGCTATCTCGACAAGTTCACGGATGGCCATCTGGTACCGGAAGACCTGAAGCTGATCATCTCATCCCTTGCCGGATACGGCATCATGCCCGCACAAGACGGTTACACGCTGAACCTGAGCCAGCCGGCCACACGGGCTGAAGCTGCGGTCATCCTGTACCGGTTCTCCATGCGATACCACCGATAATCAAACCCGGACAGGGCTTTTGAACCAGGCCCGGTCCGGGTTTTTTTATGCGTTCCAGCTGGTGAGGACAACGGCGAGAATGATGATGATCAACAGGGACAGACCTGCGGAAACGTGATGGGATATGTACCGGATATCATATTTGCGCTTCATGCGCTTGGTGTTGAGATAAATGGAAACAATGCTTATCAGGAACTGAACCAGGGAAATAATCATGGCTGTCAGCAGGGATTGCGCATCCCAGTAGGTCCGTACCGAAATATTGAAAAAGCGCTCAAATAACCCTTGCTGAACCGGTCTGGCATTCAGGATGAAAATGACGTTGAACAGGAAAGTAAACCAGACCATGATACTCGAAAATTGCAGCCACCGGACGATGGGATCCGGCCTGGTTCTTCTGTTCTTGTAATACCTGATCGGCTCATTGCTGTACATAGTCTTTTAATCATCTCCTTTACCCGGCTGGTAATGGGACGATTTTCCATTCTCCGTATATAGCTTATCATATTTTGTTTGAATGCAATAGATGTTGTTTAAATGGGGAAAATACAATAATATGGATCGGTAAGATCCAACTTGTCCTTTATGGAGGTACATTGCCCTATGCGTTCGGAAACCGCCAGTCTCATAGAATTAACCATTCAAGGCCTGAACAAAAATCCCCATGCGGTCCTCGGCATGCATTCCCTGGACGGCGCGGTCATCGTTCGGGTTTTCAACCCCCATTCCCAAAAGGTTACGGTCAGGGATGTACATAGCGGCCGTTGTTATCCCATGGAAAAAACAGATGAGAGGGGCTTTTTTGAAGCGGTCATCGAAGCTCCCGATTTATTTGCCTACCAGCTGGTGCACACCACAACCGACGGTGCCTCCTACACCGTATATGATCCTTACGCCTTTCTTCCCACGGTGTCAGACTACGACACGTACCTCTTCAACCAGGGAAATCACCATCGCATCTATGAAAAGCTGGGATGCCACCTGCGCGAGGTAAACGGTGTGAAGGGGGCTTCCTTTGCTGTATGGGCCCCTTCAGCCCAGAGGGTCAGCGTGGTGGGCAGCTTCAACCAGTGGGACGGAAGGATTCATCAGATGCGCATGCTGGGAAGCTCGGGTGTTTGGGAACTGTTCATCCCCGGGCTCGCGCCGGGCGACCTCTATAAGTACGAGATAAAAACCCCATCGGGGGAACTCTATATCAAGGCCGATCCCTTCGCCTTTTATGCGGAAAAACCTCCCCAGACCGCATCCAGGGTTTATGACATGGACGATTACCAGTGGCACGACGAGGAGTGGCTGGCAAAGCGCGCAAAAGAGCCCGTTTACGACAAGCCGGTGAACATCTACGAGGTGCACCTGGGTTCCTGGCAGCAGGAGCCTGATCCGGATCCCGATTCGGAAACCGGCTTCAGACCGCTGTCCTACCGGCAGCTGGCCGAGCGGCTGATACCCTATGCCAAGAAGATGGGTTATACCCACCTGGAACTGCTTCCCGTCATGGAGCATCCCTACGACGGTTCCTGGGGCTACCAGGTGACGGGCTATTACGCAGTGACATCCCGCTACGGCACGCCGGCGGATTTCAAGTATTTCGTTGACAAATGCCACGAAAACGGCCTGGGCGTCATCCTGGACTGGGTGCCGGCCCATTTTCCCAAGGACGGGCATGGCCTGGCCCGGTTCGACGGGACGGCCCTTTACGAGCACGAGGACAAGCGCAAGGGCGAGCACCTGGAATGGGGCACCCATGTCTTCAACTATGGTCGCCACGAGGTCAGGAATTTCCTTGTGGCCAACGCCCTGTTCTGGTTTGACAAATACCATGTGGACGGGCTGAGGGTGGACGCCGTGGCCTCCATGCTCTACCTGGATTACTGCCGCAAGCCGGGGGAATGGATCCCCAATGAATACGGCGGACGAGAGAACCTGGAGGCGGTGGAATTCCTCAGGCAGCTGAACACCACCGTTTACCGGTATTACCCCAACGTCATGATGATCGCCGAGGAATCCACGGCCTGGCCCAAGGTCACCGCTCCCGTCCATGAAGGCGGGCTGGGCTTTTCCCACAAGTGGAACATGGGTTGGATGAACGACTTTCTGCGGTATGTGAGCATGGATTCGGTCTACCGCAAATACCACCAGAACCTGATCACCTTCTCCCTCATGTACGCCTGGTCCGAGAACTTCATCCTGGTCCTTTCCCATGACGAGGTGGTCCACGGCAAGAAGTCCCTGCTGGACAAGATGCCGGGAGACTACTGGCAGAAGTTCGCAGGCCTTCGCGGAGCCCTCGGCTATTTCATGGGCCATCCCGGCAAGAAGCTGCTCTTCATGGGCGGCGAATTCGGCCAGTTCATCGAATGGAAATACAAAGAGAGCCTGGACTGGCACCTTTTGGGCTATCCCATGCACGAAAAGCTTCATAACTATGTGGCCGACCTCAACCATTTCTACCTGAACGAGCCGGCGCTTTATGAGATTGACAGCCATTACGACGGGTTTGAATGGATCGACTGCTCCGACACCGAGCACAGCATCGTCTCGTTCATACGGAAAGGCAAGGACTGGCGGGATATGCTGGTCTTCGTCTGCAACTTCACGCCGGCCACCCATGACAACTATCGCATAGGAGCCCCACTCGACACGGTATATACCGAGGTCTTCAACTCGGATCTGGAGCAATACGGCGGGAGCCATGTGGCCAATGAACAGCCCGTAAAGGCCGAGCCCGTACCCTGGCATGGGAAATCCTGGTCCATCATCCTGAAGGTTCCACCCCTTGCAACCATCGTGCTGAGGCCTGATACCAGCAAGTTCAGGGATTCAGCGGAAGAGCAATGATGTCATGAAGAACTGCCATCCATCATAATATTTGAACTGTGCCGTGCCTTATAAAGCCGGCATCAGAATCTTATCGGGGTGAGATGGCGGACATGAAGATCAACTACGTTTCGATAAAGGGTTACGAAGAAACCCATGGAGGAATGAAGCTCTGCCTGCGTGCGGAGCTGGACAGCGAGCCGCCCCGGTTCTGGAGCAGGCTTTTCAGGAGGACCTGGCTTTCCCGGGAACCGGGCGGATCATCAGCCCAAATCCGATTCTCCGGCAACGACATCCTGTTCTATCTTCCGGACGCTGATTCCCTGACCATAACGCTTGATGCCCTGAAAAGCACCCTGACGGAGGTGGAAAGACAGCTTCGCTGACGGGTTTCCATTGAAAAATTACATAAATTAATCGTTCCCCCATGCTGCAAATGTGCTATACTTGTCTGGAAAAACGCTGGATAAGAACCCGGAACCATGATCCCGGGTTGAGGAGCTGTTATGAAAAAAAGAGTCCTGGGTCTGCTTTTCCTGTTTCTGGCCGTGTTCGTATGGGGGATTTCCTTTGTATCCACCAAGGTGATTCTTGCGGAAGAGATTCCTCCCGTCTCCATAGCCTTTTTCAGACAATTTGTGGCCCTTGTGCCGCTGCTTTTGTGCATGGGGATACGAAAAGAGGGTTTCAGGCTGGAGAAGGGCGATTTGAAGCTGTTTGCGCTTGCCTCTTTCTTCGGGATCGTCCTCTATTTCGTGTTTGAAAACACCGGCCTGACCATGACCACCGCCTCCAACGCTTCCATGCTGGTTGCGGCCATTCCGGTCTTTACCCTGATCATCGAAAGCATCATCACCCGGAAGCCCATCAGCAAGGCTGCCCTGGGATGCATCCTGGCCTCCCTGGCAGGCGTCTACTGCATCATCTCCGAGAACGGAACCATTGACCTTTCAGGGAGCACCTTCCTGGGTAACCTCCTGATCCTGGGCGCCATGGCGTCATGGATCATTTACACCTTCCTCAGCAACGGGCTGGGCGAACGCTATAGCAGCCTGAAGCTGACCACGGTACAAACCCTTTTGAGCATCCCGCTCTTTGTGCCGTTCACCGTGTCCGAGGTTCCGGCCTGGAAGGTACCTTCTGTGACGGCGCTGCTCCACCTGGTTTTTCTGGGTATATTTTGCTCGGCCCTGGCCTACGTCTTTTTTCTTTACAGCATCCAGGCGCTGGGACCCGTGCTGCCCTCGGCTGCTTTGAATCTCATCCCGGTGATAACCATCATCACCGGACGGATCGTCCTGTCGGAAGATCTGACATGGCTTCAGGCCGTGGGAGCGGCCCTCATCGTGGGAGGCCTGACCCTGTTGAGCCTGATGAAACTGAAGGAACGGACACAATAGAGTTGTCAGCAAATTGGCCTCCCATCGGGGAGGCCGTTCCATGGTATCTGCGACAGGAAGTCATCCGCTCATGTTTCGCGCGCCTTTACGGGGCTTTTTTTCCCTTGTGCCCATCAGCATGGCAAACAGCAAAACGGCAAGATAGATCACGAAGGCCACGAGGGTCACAAGGTAAAGGATGGGCTGGTTGTTGGCATAGCCCATGATGGGAATGTTGAGTAGGAACATCAACGGCGCGCCGAAGGCCAGGCCGGTTCCGCTCCCATACACCAGGTTTTTGGCGGCCTGGGTTCTGAAATGCGGGTCCACTTCGCGCAGCAGGGCAATACCGGTGGATATGGTACCGGTGAGCATACCGTACATGGCCAGCGCATTCTCCAGGGTATCGGTCTTGTAGATGCGCTGGGCCAGCTTCATGATAAACCAGATGGTCAGAAGGCCTCCCGCGGTGGTGATGATCAGGACGGGCAGCAGGTGATCTTTGAGCATATAGATGGAAACTGCCGCTATGGCAGCCGTGATCATAAAGTCGAAAGAAACGCCTGAAATCCGTTCCAGAAGGTAATTGCAGGTGTAGCTGTGCTTCATCCATTTCTGCCGGTGACAAAAATCCAGGATCCTTCTGGCCAGCATGCCGTAAACGGCGCCGATAATGAAGCTGAAGCCCCAAAGCAGCTGCGCCAGGGTTCTTCCGAAATTACCCGTGCCGGTCAGCACAGATTCCAGGCCTTTCAGGGTCAGATAGGTCACCAGGTACACGGCGCCGATAAGGATCATCTGGAGGGTGAGGCCGTCAATGGACTCCTTCAGGGGAAGTTCCACCGGTTTTTCCTCATCATAGATATTGGGCCTGTCCAGGGGCTCTCCATAGATTTCATCATAGGTCTTCAGCCGCTTTTTCCTTTTCAGCCAGGCGATGAGGGCCACACCGCCGGCACAGGCCCAGATATAGCCGATGGCGGCAACCGTAAGGCCCAGGTTTCCGCCATGGGTGAAACCAAGCTCTTCCCATTGATGTCCCATGGAATAGGCCTGTCCGGGACCCTGACCGAATCCCAGTGGCAGAAGCAGCCCCGAGAGCGGGAAGGTTTTCGGAAACACGGTATAGAAAAACAGGAGCGACAGGGCAAAACCCAAAATCCCCTGCACCACATAGGTGCTGACGATGAACATGCCCGAATGCACATATTCCTTGCTCTTGACCTTCTGCGAGGCCTTCAGGGACAGGGCGATGAACCCGATGTTCATCAGGTGGTACACCAGGTTTTCAAGCCGCACGCCGCTGAAAATCATGATTCCCAGGACGTCCTTGCCCAGCACCAACCCCAGGAATCCCGCAATGACGGGTACGGGAATGGGATTTTTCCTGAAAAAAGCCACCTTACGCTTCATCAGCGTTGCAGCCAGCAAAAGGATGGACAGCATCGACACATCCAAGATATAGTCCCAGATTTGTCCTGTATTCAAAATCATTCCTCCTTTGGGTGGCCTTTTCCGGGCACCAGTCTTTTAATCACTTCGTAAGCCTCGGTATACTTGTTGGCGGATGTATGGTGATCCTTAAAGGCAACCCTGTGGAAATGCCCTTCATGGTAAAAATCGAACCAGTCCGTCAGATGGGTGCTGACCCCGTTCATGCGGGACAGATCAAAACTTGATTTTTGATTATCCTGCCCGATGAATTCCAGGTGGTCCACATAAAGGCGAAGAGTTCCCTTTTTCTCTTTTCTGATGGCCTCAAACCGCCCGCCCCGGAGAAGCGTGGCATCATGATCCTCGAAAATCGGCCCCTGAGGATTTGTCATCCTGTCCCGGACCATGTCCTCCAGCTTTTTCAGCTGCCACTGGTTCCATTCCAGAACCGATTTGAAATGGGGCGGGCCGTCTTCCTTTTCAAAATACCCATAGGTGTTGTAGCGCACGGTTTCGCCGCAGGCCAGGCAGGTCAGGGTGTCGTCCTTTGAAAAAAGCCTGCCGATTGCCATGCATTTGGGGCAGAGGAACAGAACCCGTTCCAGGGCTTCGGCCAGGCGCGGCCCCACAAAGGGGATCATATGCTCCTCCTGCCAGCGGTACTCGTCGGTCTTAAGCGCCGCGCACATCCTTTCGTAGATCTCATCCACCGAAAGGGTTTTCAGTTGCTCGGCCGTGAACAGGATGCCGTACCTTACCTGGATCTTGCCTTTCCTGGACTTTATGGCCCAGCGGGGATGGGTCAGGTAGGCACCGTTCACCCTGAAAAAGACAACCGGCACGCCCATACTCTTCAGTACCTTGGCCGTAGGATACAGGATTTCGACGGTCCTGCCATCCCAACAGCGCATCCCTTCAGGGAAAACGCCCACCACATCTCCCCTGTTCCTGACCTGGAAAAGGCCCTTGACCGTGGTGGCATCGCTCATGGCCTTGGTTTTGGGGATGCAGCCCGCAAGCCCCAGCAAAAAGCGCATAAACCGGCTCCTGAACTGTTCAACCGACGTCACGAAATGGATCGGTTCGCTGATCTTGTAGGAGATGATGAACGGGTCCCAGTTGTTGGTGTGATTGGCGATGACCACAAAGGGTGGCTTAAGGCCCTGCATGTTTTCCTCAATATACTCAATGCGGTAACACCTGACCAGGTATGGACCCAGGGTTTTTTTCAGGATTTTGTTCAATAGGCGGCTAGCCCGTTTTACCTTGTATGGCATAGTGATCTCCTGTTTTTCAACCCATAAATGTATAACACGATTATTATTTATTTAACCAAATATCAATTCCTGTATCAATCCAAAATCAGGTTTCCACACCAACCGAATGAAATTTTTTAAGACAAATGGCCTGTTTTTTTCAGATAACATCTCCACCTGTGCGGATCCCTGCCAGACAAACACACTTTCAGGGCCGGATTGACATGATTTACTTGCTTTTCATGATGTAGTAGAATGATGGCAGAACGAGCCAATGAGGTGCATGGCCATGTATAACCGTGAAAGGTCCACTGCCGTCAGGACCGGCGGCGGCCTGATGCTGCTTTTGCTGCTCATCTTCATGGGAATTCCCCTGGTCAACGGTGTGATGCTCGCTTTTTCGGATGTATATTCCCTGGAAGCAAACTTCACCTGGAACGGAGAAAGCTCGGTATTCGCCAATTTCTCCGCGCTCTTCGGGAACAGGGACTTTAGGGTGGCCCTTGTAAACACACTGAAGTTGAACCTTATCAGCATGGTTCTCGTTGTTGTCGTATCAATCCTCCTGATGGTTCCCGTTACCCTGTTCCTGATTTTCCGGCGTCATCTTGCAAACAGCGTGCTTCTGGCTTATGCCCGGGTGAAGGGCTAAAAGCAGGCTTCTTCCTGTGCAGCACGAAAGTCTCTGCAAAAAGCCGGTTTTCACCGACAGAATAAAATAAGCCCCGACCGGTAAGTCATCGGCCGGGGCATTGCTTTTCAACGCGCTTATTTGGTGTAGTTGTCGAAGTAGCCCTGGATATAAATGACGGGCGTTCCCTTGTCGCCGCTTCCCGAGGTGAGATCGCACAGGGAGCCGATGAGATCGGTCAGCCTTCTCGGAGTGGTGCCCTGAGCGGCCATGGCGCCTACCAGGTTGGCCTGCTTGTTTTTGATATACGCTTCGATGGCCTTTTTCTGCTCCTCACCCTTCAGCCCGGCAAATTCATTGTCTGCCAGGTACTTGAGCTTGACCTCGTTGGGGGTTCCCTCCAGCCCCTTGGTATAACCGGGGGATACGACCGGATCGGCCAGTTCCCAGATCTTGCCCACCGGATCCTTGAAGGCTCCGTCCCCGTAAACCATGACCTCGACGGTTTTGCCGGTCCTTTCCCTGAGGATGGCCTGAATTCTCTCAACAAACGCCTGGCAGTCGCGCGGGAACAGCTTGACGCTCTCTTCGGTGGCCTTGTTGGAGCCCAGAAGCCCGTATTGCTCATTGTAGCCGCTGCCGTCAACAGGCTCCGACAGGATGTCTTCCAGCCCATATACCCGTTCCGCACCGGCGGCTTTCAGGATCCTTTTGGTCCGCTTGCGGGTATGGATATCGCAAGCCAGGACGTTTTTGGTATATTTCAGAATCGCCGTGGGATTGTTGGCAAACAGTACCTCGCACTGGGCACCGCATTCGGTAACAATGGACTTATAGTATTCGATGTAGTCCATCCCGGTAAAGGGGTGTTTGTAATACCCGAAGAGCTCGCGGAATTCCTTCTCGGTGAGCACGTCGCTCCACGGATTCACGCCTTTTTCATCGAGGAGATCCTCGTCCACCAGGTGGTTCCCCACCTCGTCGGCCGGATAGGAGAGCATGAGCACAACCTTATCCACACCTTTGGCGATGCCGCGAAGGCAAACCGCAAAGCGGTTCCTGCTCAGAATAGGAAAGATCACGCCAAGAGTGCCTCTTCCGAATTTCATGCCGATATCTTTCGCGATGGCATCGATAGAGGCATAATTGCCCTGGGCCCGCGCCACAACCGACTCGGTGATGCCGATGATATCGCGGTCCTGGATGGCAAACCCTTCCGCTTCCGATGCCCCGATAACCGTATCGACGACGATTTGAGCCAGATCGTCTCCCCGGTTGATGATGGGCGTCCTCAGGCCGCGCACAACTGTTCCAACTAGTCTCTCCATATCTCTTCTCCTCCGGACCAATTAATTGGGCATTTGTATTATATAGTTTCTCATGTTATAAGTAAAATAGATAGCATTAATAGGAATCATAAGGTGTGTTTATATGATTGGAAAGCTTGATTTATACAGAGTTTTCGCCGAGGTAGCCCGGTGCAGGAGTTTTTCAGGTGCCGCAAAGGCACTGTTCATGACCCAGCCGGCTGTAAGCCTGGCCATCATGAACCTTGAAAAGGAGCTGGGTACCCGGCTTTTCATCCGGACGCCCAGGGGTGTGTCCCTGACCAATGAAGGAAAACTGCTCTATGAATACATCAGTTCTGCCATGAACCTGGTACGGATGGGCGAGGCCAAGGTTGCCGAGTCCTGCGGCCTGGAGTCGGGCGAGCTCAAGATCGGTGTGGGCGATACGGTGTCCAAATACTTTCTGCTTCCCCACCTGGAGGAGTTCCACAGAAACTACCCCAATATCAAGCTGCGGGTCATCAACCGGACAACCCCCGAACTTTGCGCCATGGTAAAGGCAGGGGAGGTTGATCTGGCCATCTGCAACCTCCCTATCCGGGATCCGTCCCTTTCGGTCCGCGTTTGCGGCACCATCCATGATATTTTTGTCTGCGGGGAAAAATACCGGGAGGCCTGTTGCAGGATCCGCCGTTTTGAGCAGCTCGTGGAGCTTCCCCTTATTCTACTGGAGACCAAATCCAACTCCAGACAATACGTGGAGCGGTTCATGCTGTCCAGGGGAATCAAGCTCCGGCCCGAAATCGAGCTGGGTTCCCATGATCTTTTGCTGGAATTTGCCCGTTTTAATTTCGGCATTGCCTGCGTCATCGAAGAGTTCTCACAGGATTATCTGCAAAAGGGCCTTTTGTGGAAGGTCGAGCTTGAGGAGGCCATCCCGGAGCGCGCCATCGGCTTTTGCACCTTGAAGAGCGTTCCCCTCTCCCCTTCCTCGGCCAGGTTCGTGGAAATCGTGGAAAGCAGGCTGGGTTAAACCTGTCCCGTACGAAAGATCCAGGAAAAGAAACGCATGAAGATCGAAGGAACAGGTTGCAGCGCCATCCGGCTCTGTTCCTTCCTTGCAAAAATGGGTATATTTTTATGAAAAAGATAGACTGGTCGGGGAGGAACCATGATGAACTGCATATTCTGCCAAATAGCAAGCGGAGAAGCCGATGCCAACATCATTTACAGGGACGAACAGTTGACCTGTTTTTTGGATTATGATCCCATCAATGAGGGCCATGTTCTGATAGTCCCCAACAGGCACTATCTGGATGCCGATGAGATCCCCGATGAAACCCTGGCAGCCATCATGCTGCTGGCAAAGAGAATCGTCAGGGCAATTAAAGAGCGCTATTCCCCCGACGGTTACAGCATCATGCAAAACGGCGGGCTGTTCAACGACGTGGGACATTACCACCTGCATGTCTTTCCCAGATACAAGGGCGACGGGTTCGGCTGGACCATCGGGGACGGGAAGCATAAGGCTTCGCCGGAAGTCGCAAATGTACTGAAAGAAATGCTCGTTCAGGGAAGTAAAAGCTGATAGAAAAGAAAATAGACAGACAGGCACGGCAATCGGCCGGCAAGTCTGTCTATTTCTATTTTTCTGAATTGCTTATTTTTACTGATACCCGGCTTTCGTTCATCAGCCAACATTAGACGTGGCTTTCTTGTCCCTGGATGCGAATTGCAAGACACAAATCAAACCAATAACAACCAACCCAACCAGATCGGTCACAAGTCCCGGATCAATCAGGGCAACACCGGCTGCCACAGCCGGGATCCTTTGCCACCAGGGCATGGTCTTACGCATAAAACCGCCCAGCCCGCTGGATATAGCAAACATGCCGATCATGGATGTGATCACGATCTGCACCAGTTCCCCAAAAGAAGCATTGATGAGCAGCATGGTGGGGTTCAGAACGAAAATATAGGGGATGATGAATGCCGCTATGGCCAGCCGGGTGGCGATAACTCCCGTCCTTAAGGGATTTCCGCCGGAAATGGCGGCGCCGGCATAGGCAGCCAAGGCCACAGGAGGCGTGATATCCGCCACGATGCCGAAGTAGAACACGAACATGTGGGCGGCAAGCACCGGTGTTCCGGGTATCAGCTTGAGGATGATGGGCGCGGTTATGGTAGCCATGATGACATAGTTGGCGGTTGTGGGAACGCCCATGCCCAGGATAATGCAGGCTATCATGGTCAGGATGAGGGCAAGGATATCAATGCCGCCTGAAAGCATGAGAAGCATGTCGGCAAGCCTCAGCCCTATGCCAGTCAGCGCAACGATGCCCACAATAATGCCCGCGATGGCACAGGCAGCGGCAACGCCTATGGTGTTCCTGGCCCCTGTCTCCAGGGCATCCACAAAAGCGCTGGGCGAAAGCCTGGTTTCCTTTCTGAAAGAGCTTACGATGATAGCTGCCAGAATAGCAAGGCAAGCCGCACGCGAAGGTGTAAAGCCATAGGACATTGTAAAGATGAGTACCAGTATCGGAATCAGCAGATAACCTCTGCTGAGAAGCAGCTTGAAGAAGTTCGGGATGGATTCCTTGGGAAGGCCTTTCAGGCCAAGCTTCTTGGCTTCAAAATGCACGGCCAGAAAGATGCCGGAAAAATACAGGATGGCAGGAAAGACGGCCGCCAATGCAATGGTGGCATAGGACAGTTCGGTCATCTCCGCCATCAGGAAGGCGGCCGCTCCCATGATGGGCGGCATGATCTGTCCGCCTGTGGACGCCGCAGCTTCCACGGCAGCAGCAAAGTCCTTGTCATACCCGGTTTTCTTCATGATGGGAATGGTTACGCTTCCGGAACCGACCGTATTGGCAACCGAGCTTCCCGAGTACATGCCCTCCATAGCGCTGGCGATAACGGCCACCTTGGCCGGGCCTCCGGTTGCGCGTCCTGCTATGGAATTGGCCAGATCGATGAAGAAGGAACCAATATTCGTCTTTTCAAGGAACGCCCCAAGAATGATGAACAGGACAATAAATGTGGAGCATACGCCTATGGGAGTTCCAATGACGCCTTCCAGGGTATAGAACAATGTGTAGACAACACGTGTCAACGAATAACCGGTTGAGAAGGCATATACGACAAAAGCACCCGCAACAACAAGGATGGGAATGCCGACAACCCTTCTGCAAACTTCGGCAATAACAATAATACCAATGAGACCTACAACCATGTCAAACTGGCTGATGCGGGTTGCCTTCCGGGCAATGGTTTCAAAATTGGCCACATAATAGAAAAAGCAGGCTGAACCGACAAGGCCGATGATAATGTCATACCAGGGCACATAGTTGACTTTCTTTGCCGATTTCTTCCTGGCAGGGTAAAGCATGAATGCTGCAAAAATAATCAGCCCCACGAAAGAAGCCCTGCGTATCTGCTCCGGCCATGTGCTCAAAAGATTCATATAGAAAACATACACTGAGAAAGCAGCCAAAAAATAGCGGACGATCTTTTTTGGTACCCCTGCATAATGCCTGGTGTTCGATTCCCGGTCAAACTCGGCCAAAACAGCCTCCACATCGATATGTTCGGTCTCACTCAAGGAAGAATGGCTGACATGTTTGTTTTCAGACATTTGCTGACGACCTCCTTTATCCTTTGCTAAAGCCAATATCCTGATGCCTCCAAACGTGCAGTATCTGTCCGCCGCAAAAAATCCCGTCCATGGAAAAAACGTGTTTCCGCACCGGGAATCCTGAGCTTTCAGAACAGTTTACGCCTGACGGCAAACCGGACGCACGTGTTTTTGCCGCATAGCTCCCTGAGACTGACCATTTGCCCGTTAATCTCAAGGATATGGTCTGAAACCGTACCTACAATGTAGGAGAGGTTGTCCATGCGCTTATTGAATCCGCTGACAATCATGGCACCATCATCCCCGTATTCAAGGGTCTGTCCTTCCTGAATCTCTGTCTGAACCCCCGCGCCGAAGGAATAATAAATGGTTCTGATTACAAATATGGCGTTTCCCCTGATGGCGTATACATCCGTTACGCTGGATTGGTTCACCGAATGGACAAACGAAACCGAAAACTCATCTCCGGATTTTACGGGGAACTCCCCCAAAATCTTTCCGGTATCGCCATGGGTCAGAACAAGGAAAGATGGGGAAAATCCAAAGTAGAATATGAGAGGAACCGCGATAATGACAGCCATCACCGCGGCTCCCCGTATAATTTTCTTCCCTGTCATTTATTTCAGTGCACCGATCTCTTTGTAGTACTTCTCCGCACCCGGATGGAGCGGGATTGAAATGGAAGAAACCGAGTATTCCGCATTCAGCTCGGCCCCCTTTGGATGGGCCGCTGCAATTTCTGCGGCATTCTCAAACAATGCTTTTGTCATCTGGTAAACCAGATCGTCTTCCAGTTTCTCTGAAACAATGAAGGTGGCAACAACCGCTACGGTCTTCACATCTTCCGTCACACCCTTGTAGGTGTTCCCGGGTATATTGTACTGGGTATAAAAGGGATATTTCTCCATCAGTTTGGCTGCATGCTCGTCATCAACCTGCAGCAGGTTGATGGTATTGGAAGTAGCCAGTTCCACGATGGCCGTAGTGGGTGCACCGGCCACACAGAAGAAGGCGTCAATCTTGTCGTCCTTGAGGGCCGTGGCGCTGTCGCTGAAGCTCAGGTTGTGGACTTCGATATCATCAAAGGTCATGCCATAGGCTTCCAGGATCTGGCGGGCGTTGAACTCACAGCCGGAGCCCACGTCACCGACGGATACCCTTTTGCCCTTCAGTTCCTCAATGGAGCTAATTTTACCGTTGGAAACGATCTGGCAGACCTCAGCATAGAGACCGGCCATGGCTGAAAATCCTGAAACCTTCTCGCCGGCAAAAAGATCCGTTCCATTATAGGCATAATACATGACGTCGTTCTGAACAATGGCGATATCCGCCTCACCATCGGCCACAAGATAGATATTGGCCTTGGAAGCGCCTGTGGACTGAACATCAAACTTGACATTGTTCAGCTTGCTGGAGAGCACCTGCGATACGGTACCGCCATACGCATAATATGTACCTGTCGTGCCTCCGGTAGCCATTTTCAGTGATTTTGCGCCGCAGCCCGCCAATACCATGGCGCAAAGCAGCATAAGGGCAACAGTTAAGACTAAAGATTTCCTTTTCAAAATCATCCCTCCAGGTCCAAAACATTTGGCTAAAATCAGGCAAGGTTTCAGATAAATATATAATATCAAAGTATATATTATTACCGGCCGGTGTTCAATACGAAAATCCACAAATCTGAATAAAGGCTTCTCCCAATATTCAAAACAGCAGGATACTTTACCGGAAAAAGCAGCCCGCATACACGCAAAATGCATCCTGAAGACAAGAAAATTGCAGAAATTTTGTCAGACTATTGCCGTACTCTGCATATTGCAAAAAAAGGACGTCCTTTTGGGGACGTCGCCAATGGAATGAGGGAGGGAGCTCCCTCGGGGGGAAACATTCAGACGGACCTGACCGTCAGCAGGACTTTAGCTACGCTGTAGCCTCATCCTCACAGGTCATTGCTGCTTCATTGCGCACCTGGAGCCTCAATTCCCCGTAATAGGCGTTCAGGTACATTTCCTTGATTTCGCTGATCAGCGGGAAGCGGGGATTGGAACCGGTGCACTGGTCATCGAAAGCCTGCTCGGCCATTTCGTCCAGACGCTCCAGGAATTCCTTCTCATCGATGCCATAATCCCGGATGGTCTTTTTGATGCCGACCTTAGCCTTCAGTTCCTCTATGGTCTGAATGAGATTGTTAACCTTTTCTGTATTGCTCCTGCCCTTGATGCCAAGATAATCGGCGATTTCGGCGTATCTTTCCAGGGCATGGGGATGGTCGTACTGCGGGAATGTGCCCATTTTTGCCGGAGCTTCAGCTGCGTTGAACCTGATAACCTCGTTGATCATCAAGGCGTTGGCCACACCATGGGGCAGGTGGTAGAAGGCGCCAAGCTTGTGGGCCATGGAATGGCAGACGCCCAGGAATGCATTGGCAAAGGCCATACCTGCGATGGTGGAAGCATTGGCCATCTTTTCCCTTGCTTCAGGATCCGAAGCCCCGTTTTCATAGGCCCTGGGCAGGTATTCGAAGATGATCTTCAGGGCCTTCAGTGCAAGGCCGTCCGTATAATCGGTGGCCATCATGGACACATAGGCTTCCAGGGCGTGGGTCATGGCATCGATACCTGATGCGGCTGTAAGCCCTTTGGGCATATCCATCATCAGATCGGCATCGACAATGGCCATGTTGGGCAGAAGTTCATAGTCGGCCAAAGGATACTTGATGCCGGTCTTTTCGTCCGTTATGACGGCAAAGGGTGTCACCTCGGAACCTGTACCCGCAGTGGTGGGAATGGCAACGAAGTAGGCTTTTTCACCCATCCTGGGGAAGGTATACACGCGCTTGCGGATATCCATGAACCGCATGGCCATATCCATGAAATCCACCTCGGGATGCTCATACAGCACCCACATGATCTTCGCCGCGTCCATGGCAGAACCGCCGCCGACAGCGATGATGCAATCGGGCTCGAACCGGAGCATGGCGGCCGCACCCTTTTTGGCGCTTTCCAGGGAAGGATCCGGCTCCACCTCAAAGAAGGTGGTATATGTGATGCCCATCTCGTCCAGTTTATTCGTAACAGCCTTGGTATAGCCATTCTTGTACAGGAAGGAGTCGGTCACGATAAAGGCCTTCTTCTTGCCCAGCACCGTTTTCAGTTCATCCAGGGCTACAGGCAGGCAACCCTTCTTGATGTAGACCTTTTGGGGAGCTCGGAACCAAAGCATGTTTTCTCTCCTTTCCGCCACGGTCTTGATGTTGATCAGATGCTTGACGCCCACATTATCGGATACGGAGTTGCCTCCCCAGGAACCGCAGCCGAGGGTCAGGGACGGCGCCAGTTTGAAATTGTACAAATCGCCGATGCCGCCGTGGGAAGAAGGCGTATTGACAAGGATGCGGCAGGTCTTCATGCGTTCGGAGAAGGCTTTCAGCTTTTCCTGTTCCGTGACCACATTCAGGTAAACGGAAGAGGTATGCCCATAGCCGCCGTCCGCGATGAGGCGTTCCGCTTTGCCCAGGGCCTCATCGAAGGTCTTCACCCTGTACAGGGCAAGGATGGGTGAGAGCTTTTCCCAGGCAAAGGGCTCGGCAGGATCAACGCTTTCGACTTCACCGATGAGGATCCTGGTGTCCGCCGGGACTGTAATGCCGGCCATTTCTGCAATTTTTACCGCCGGCTGGCCGACGATTTTCGCGTTGAGGTTACCATCTTTATCGATGGTCGCGCGTACCTTGTCCAGTTCTTTATCGTTGAGGAAATAGCATCCCCGGTTCCTGAATTCCTCTTTGACCTTGTTATATACCTTGTCAAGGACGATGACCGATTGCTCCGATGCGCAGATCATGCCGTTGTCAAAGGTCTTGGAATGGATGATGGAGTTGACCGCAAGTTTAATGTCGGCAGAATCATCAATGATGGCCGGCGTATTGCCCGGGCCCACACCGATGGCCGGTTTCCCGGAAGAATAGGCGGCCTTGACCAGTCCCGGACCACCCGTTGCCAGGATGAGGTCGGCCTCCTTCATGAGGAGGTTGGTCATCTCAAGGGTGGGCACATCAATCCAGGCGATGATGCCCTCGGGTGCGCCCGCTTTGACGGCTGCCTCAAGGACTATCCTGGAAGCTTCAATGGTGCAGTCCTTTGCCCTGGGGTGGGGGCTGATCACGATACCGTTCCTGGTCTTCAGGGCCAGCAGGGTTTTGAAAATCGCCGTGGATGTGGGATTGGTGGTCGGGATAACCGCAGCCACAATGCCCACGGGTTCGGCGATTTTCTTGATGCCGAAGGCCTTGTCTTCCTCGATAACGCCGCAGGTCTTTACGTTCTTGTAGGCATTGTAGATATACTCGGAGGCGTAATGATTCTTAATGACCTTGTCTTCCACAACGCCCATGCCGGTCTCTTCCACAGCCATTTTAGCCAGGGGGATCCTCGCCTGGTTGGCGGCTGTGGCAGCGGCCAGAAAGATTTTATCCACCTGCTCCTGGGTGTAGGTTGCGAACTTCTTTTGGGCTTCTCTTACTTTTTCCAGCGCTTCTTTCAGCTTATCGACCGTGTCAATGATGTTGTACTTGCCGTTTTTGCCCATCGCCATTCTCCTTTCATTTAAGCTGTTTTATGCCTTGTTGGCGTTAAAGGGTTGCATGCGATCTTAATATGTTAAATAATTAACAATCGGTTTTCTAAAAAATCTTCTCCTGCAATATAAGAGAAGCCGGTAATGTTAATTTATTAACGTTAATATTTTAACAATTATATTTTAGCATCGAAACCCTGGGATAGCTATTGGCTAACCATACAAATGTGTGTTAATTATTTATCAATGTTTATGGCGTTTTGTCACATGTGACAACGTGTCTAAGCAGAAAAGCAGTGATGGTCAGGATTTCAATCCCATTGGACATGTTCAACATGAGCGACCGGCGACCGATCGGTTATTTTGCTACCGGCCAGGTTTATGTCCTGAAGCCCTGGCAGCTTTTCCAGGCTTTTGATATTTCGGATCCTGTTATTGAACAGACTGGCGCTGCTTTGCATCTGGTTATGTCTGTTATAGCATGATTTTCCTATGATGGTTGTGCGGTAGTGTGTTTCAAGTCTTATGTCACCAGGATATGAAGCGGCTTACGTTATTGGCAATATTCTCAACAGCCCGCCGCAAGACTTCATGCTTTCAAAATCCACGGGAAAGGCTTAACATAATAGTAGGGCCCATTCTATGCAGGGATGCTTTTTACAGGAAGCTCAAGGCTATTCCTGCGACAAAACCAGGCACAAAGGAGCAAGATGCACGATGAAAATAAACGGCAAGCATTACAGGACCATATGGGTTCATCAGGATGATCCCTCCGTTATACAGGCCATTGACCAGCGTTTTCTGCCCCATGAGGTTATCATCGAGGATTTGAAGGATGTGGATGCCATAGCAAAAGCCATCAAAGAGATGCATATCCGCGGGGCCGGCCTGATAGGCACAACGGCCGGATACGGTATGTACCTTGCGGCGCTTCATGCCCCCAGGCATTCGGAAGAGGCCTTTATGTCGGCTCTCGTTCATGCCGGAGAAATGCTCAAGGCCACCCGCCCCACCGCGGTGAATCTGGAATGGGCGGTAAACCGCTGCCTGGAGGCCATTAAAGCGGAAAAAGGCATTGAGAATAAAATCGCTGCGGCACGGAGAACCGCCGACGCCATTGCGGATGAGGATGCGGCATTTTGCCGGCGAATCGGCGAACACGGACTTCCCATCATCGAGGAAATCAGCCGGCGCAAAAAAGGGGAACCTGTCAATATTCTCACTCACTGCAATGCCGGCTGGCTGGCCTTTGTGGATTACGGCACGGCAACCGCGCCCATTTATGCGGCCCACGAAAAGGGCATCAAGGTCCATGTTTATGTGGATGAAACCCGCCCGCTGAACCAGGGAGGGCAGCTTACCGCCTTTGAATTGGGCCAGAACGGGGTTCCCCATACCATCATCACCGATAATGCGGGAGGGCACCTGATGCAGCATGGCATGGTGGACATGGTGATCGTGGGATGCGACCGGGCAACAAGAACCGGGGATGTGGCCAATAAAATAGGGACCTATCTGAAAGCCCTTGCCGCCCATGCCAACGGTATCCCCTTTTATGTGGCCCTCCCGTCCTCCAGCATCGACTGGAAAATCCGGGACGGTATCAGGGAAATCCCCATTGAGATCCGCAGTGAAAACGAGGTTAAATACATCAGGGGCCGGACAAAGGACGGCAAAATCGAGAGCGTGCTGATAACGCCCGCGAACAGCCCTGCGGCCAACTACGCCTTTGATGTGACGCCCAATCATCTGATCACCGCCCTCATCACCGAGAGGGGCGTTTGTCCGGCAACCGAAGAAGGTATCGCTGGGTTGTTTGGGCATGGAAATAATGGCTAAAAACAGTCCCCAGGACTGTTTTTTCGCTTTCGGTCTTCGCTTCGCTCGCCCTCATGCGGACGCCGTAAGTTCGAGCCCTCTCACCAAAAAAAGAGACGTCCTCGCGGACGTCTCTTTATGGTCGAGGTGAGAGGACTCGAACCCCCGGCATCTTGGTCCCAAACCAAGCGCGCTACCAACTGCGCTACACCTCGGCAAATATCGCGTACAATATATTACACTAAAATGCGGCCATTTACAAGCCCCTGCATCGATTCGGGCTGGTGTAAAGTCATGGCAATTCCGAATTTGGCAAGCCTCTTTCGGGTAAATTAATGGGGGCGTATGCCCCCATTAACCATCCATATAAATTTCTCAAGTCAAATATCAGCCACCAAACATGGCGAGCAGGAAACCTGCGGCCACAGCTGATCCGATAACACCGGCCACGTTGGGACCCATGGCGTGCATGAGCAGGAAGTTTGAAGGATTGGCCTTCTGCCCTTCAACCTGGGACACACGGGCAGCCATGGGAACAGCCGAAACGCCGGCGGATCCGATGAGCGGATTGACCTTTCCGCCTGTAATCCAGTACATGAGCTTTCCGAAGAGCACGCCGCCAACAGTGCTGAAGCAGAATGCCAACAGGCCAAGTCCGATGATCTTCAGTGTAGCAGGGCTCAGGAATTGCTCAGCCTTGGCTGTAGCGCCAACGGTAACGCCCAGGAAGATGGTCACAATATTGATCAGTGCATTCTGGGCCGTCTGACTGAGCCTTTCCACCACGCCGGATTCCCTGAAGAGGTTGCCCAGCATGAGCATACCAATCAGCGGAGCGACTGAGGGCAGGAGCAGCACGCACAGAATGGTTACGACAATGGGGAACATGATCTTCTCCAGCTTGGAGACTTCCCTGAGCTGCTCCATCTTGGTTTCCCTTTCCTTCTTGGTGGTGAGAAGCCTCATGATGGGCGGCTGAATCATAGGAATCAAAGCCATGTAGGAATATGCGGCAATCGCAATGGCTCCCAGCAAGTGGGGCGCCAGTTTGGTTGTCAGATAAATAGCCGTCGGGCCGTCGGCACCGCCAATGATACCGATGGACGCAGCTTCCTGGGGTGTAAAGCCAAGGGCTGTGGCAATAAGGAATGCCACATATATTCCCAACTGGGCGGCTGCACCCAGGAACAGGCTGCTGGGCCTTGCAATCAGCGGACCGAAGTCGGTCATGGCGCCTATGCCCAGGAAGATCAGGGACGGATATATACCTTTTTTAACACCAAGATACAGGTAGTAGAGCAATCCGCCCGTCTTGCCATCAGCCTCTTCCAGCATCAGCTCGGCCAGCGGCAGGTTTGTCAGAAGCATACCGAAGGCTATAGGCAAAAGCAGCAGGGGCTCAAATCCCTTGACGATGGCAAGGTAAATGAGTATGCCGGAAATCGCAATCATCAAAAGCTGCTGCCAGGTGATATTGGCGAATCCGGAAGTAACCCATATGTTTTCCAATGTTTCTATGAATGAAAACTCCATGTTTAGTCCCCCTTAATTGAGTGTCAGAAGAACATCGCCTGTGTTGACCGATGCTCCTTGTGTTGTAACAACCTGTGCCACTGTACCGTCACGGGGAGCAAAGATCTCGTTCTCCATTTTCATGGCTTCAAGAATCACGACCACGTCCCCTTTCTTGACAGCGGCACCCGGGGTTACTTTGATACTCAATATGGTTCCGGGCATGGGGGCTTTGATGGGTTCACCGGCTACATTAGTGGCCTGAGGTGCAGGCTGCACAGCAGCGGGTGCCGGAGCCGGAGCTGCGGGTGCGGGTGCCGGAGCCGGAGCTGCGGGAGCCTGTTCCACCTTCAATACGGTAGCCTGTCCTCTCTCAACTTCAACTTCATAGTTCTTTCCGTTAAGCGTAACGATATATTTCATGGTGTTATCCTCCCTGTACAATGGTTGGTTTGGTCAATCCAGAGCCTTTATGCTCTTAAACTGAAGCTCGGAAAGCGGAATTTGCGACTCGTGGCTGACAATGGCCATGATGATGGCGGCTGTTTTCTCATCCACATCGTAGAGCTTCAGCTGGCCGCCTGTAAAGCCCGTATCCTGGCTTGCGGCCGGTGCGGCCTGTACTGCAGCGGCCTGGGGCGCTTCTGCCTTCTTCTTGCCAAATGCTGTGACTATCTTTGAAAACAGCGAGATAAGCAGGCACAGGGCCACCAGCACTGCAAAGACAACCGCCATTCCAAAGACACTTACCAATAGACTTTGTCCAATCGTCATATGCACCATCCTTTACCCGACTTTCCTAATGCTGTAGCTGACCGTAGCAGCCTTCTTCTCTTCCCTCTCCCGCAAGAATTTTTCGGCGATCTGAGGAAATGCTATATAGGAAAGTACATCTTCGTCACTCTTTGCCAGGTTGCCAAGCTGCTGCTTGGTTTTCTCGAACTCAGGCTCCAGGTTATCGGCATAGCGATTGGTGATCGGCTTTTCGTCACCAAGAACCTTCTTGATGAGCTCGGGATCGATCTCGCCGGGAGCTTTGCCGTATTCGCCCTTGATGTAGGCCTTAACTTCCTTGGAAACATTCTTGTACCTTTCGCCCAGCAGGACATTCATAGCAGCCTGAACACCGACCATCTGGCTCATGGGCGTTACCAGCGGAGGATAACCGAGGTCCTTCCTGACCCTGGGTGTTTCCTGAAGCACTTCATCCAGCTTATCCAGTGCGTTCTGCTGCTTAAGCTGCGCGATCAGGTTGGACAGCATACCGCCGGGAATCTGGTAGGTGAGGGCGTCGGTTTCGGTACCCAATACATAGGGATCCAGGACGCCGGACTGAATGAATTTATCTTTAATGGGTCTGAAGAAGTCATTGATCTCCTTGAGGATCTTCTCATTGAGGCCGGTCTCATAGCCCATCTGCTTGAGCGTATAGTTCAAGGTCTCAGTAGCAGGCTGAGCTGTTCCGCCGGAGAAGACGGAGATTGCCGTATCAATACCGGTACACCCGGCTTCAATCGCCTTGAGGTAAGTCATGGGCGCAAGACCGGTCGTGGAATGGGTATGCAGAACGAGCGGCACCTTAACGGTTTCGCTGAGTGCCTTGAAGAGGTCGTAGGCTTCCTTCGGGCTCATGATGCCGGCCATATCCTTGACGCAGATAGAGTTGACACCCATGCTTTCAAGCTCTTTTGCCATCTTGACATAGCTCTCCAGGTTATGGATGGGGCTGATGGTATAGCAGATGGCACCCTGGGCATGACCGCCGTGCTTCAGGGTTTCTTCAACGGCTACCTGAATATTCCTGAAGTCGTTGAGCGCGTCGAAGATACGAATGATATCGATACCATTCTTAATGGAATGCTCTACGAATTTTCTGACCACATCGTCAGGATAATGCTTGTAGCCCAGAAGATTCTGGCCTCTCAAAAGCATCTGGAGCTTGGTGTTCTTGATCTTTGCCCTGATCTTGCGAAGCCTTTCCCACGGATCCTCAGAAAGGTATCTGAGGCATGAGTCAAAGGTTGCTCCGCCCCAGCATTCGATGGAGTAGTACCCTGCCTGATCGATCTTTTCAAGAATCCCCTCAAAATCGTTAAAAGGCATTCTTGTCGCGATTAAGGACTGGTTCGCGTCTCGTAGTACGGTTTCGGTGATGTTAATCTTTTTCAAAATCTTCACTCCCCCTTGCTATAGGTAGAACCTATGTCTATTGGCTTGATACCAGATCATAAGACCTGTTAATAGTTATTTTTTTAACATTTTCCTATCCATTGTACAAAAAAACATACACGCAAACAAGGGCATTTTATCATTATACTGAAACCATTTCAATCGGTTTTTTGAGCACTTTTCACAAAACCGATTGCACACGCCGACAGAAAGAATGATAAAAATAACCATGAGCCAATCTGATGTTCGCGTCAAAGTACCAAATAATATATTATCCCTATTTCAGAGCCCGAAAACATCGATTTGGGGCATTCTCAAATAACAGGCGCGAAAAAGCCGGGCAACTGGCCGGCCGGATGTCGCTTCCCATTGCCTAAAAGGCCGGACAGGGGTATAATGTGACTGTTTATCCAAACTGATAAACGGGGGGATATTTTTTTGCTGCAAAAAGTACTTTCTCGTGTGCGGAAGGCGATAACCGATTACAACATGATTTCCGATGGTGACAAAATCGCGGTGGGCGTTTCGGGCGGAAAGGACAGCCAGCTCCTTCTGATCGCCCTCAATGAGCTGAGGCGCTTCTACCCGGCAAAGTTTGAGCTGGTGGGCATCACGGTGGCCCTGGGGTTTGAGTCTTTCGACGCCGCCAGTCTCCTGAAGTTCTACAGCAACCTTAACGTGGATTACCATATCGAGGACACCCAGATATCCCGCGTGGTTTATGATGTGCGGAAGGAGAAAAATCCATGTTCCCTGTGCGCCAATATGAAAAGAGGGGCCTTTTACAGCGCGGCAAAAGCCCTGGGCTGCAACAAGGCTGCCTTTGCCCATCACATGGATGATGTGATTGAAACCCTTTTGATGTCCCTGTTCTATGAAGGCAGAATCCATACCTTTTCCCCGGTCACCTACCTGGACAGGCAGGATATCACGCTGATCAGGCCCATGATTTACACCGAGGAAAAGATGGTCCGGGCTTGTGTCAAGGCCCTGGGCCTTGAGCCCATAAAAAGCGGCTGCCCTGTGGACGGCGTCACCAAAAGGCAAGACATGAAGGATCTGATCCATCAGCTGATGAAAGACAACAGGCACCTGAAGGCCAATATCTTCGGGGCAATCCAGCGTTCCGGCATCAAGGGCTGGAGCATCCATGAAAGCAAATAGTTACCGAATTCCGGCACGGTATGCCCCTGTGGAAAAAGACCGGCATAACAGGCTCAGGATCAGACTTTTCCAGCACCATGTGCAACAGATGGATTCAGGGTATATCAAGGTCAGCCGGTTAATTGTGACACGGGAATTATAATTGCATAATGTATACATTGGTTAAAAATGCCATTGGCATGATGATACACACATGAAAGTATGACAAATGTAAAAGGAGTCTATATGCGTACCCTGCTTCTTGTTATCATCTACCTGGCGTTCATCAGCCTTGGTCTGCCCGACTCACTTCTGGGCACGGCCTGGCCCGCGGCTTACAGGGAACTGGGCGTTTCTGTTTCCATGGCGGGTTTTCTCTATGCCGTCGTATCCTTTGGGACCATCATATCAAGCCTCAACAGCGGCAGGATCATCCGGAGGTTTGGAACGGGCGTGACAACCACGGTCAGCGTCGCCATGACCGCGGCAGCGCTGCTTGGCTTTTCCGTGTCACCAAGTTTTGGGATCATGTTCTTCTTTGCCATACCGCTGGGGCTTGGCGCCGGCAGTGTGGATGCGGCCCTCAACAATTACGTAGCCCTCCACTACGGTGCCAGGCATATGAACTGGCTGCACTCCTTCTGGGGGATAGGCGCCAGCCTGGGACCGGCCATCATGTCTTTTTGTCTCACCCGTGGCAGCTGGAGGTCCGGCTATGCCACGATAGGATGGATTCAAACCGCCCTGGTGATGGTTCTGATAGGATCCCTGCCTCTGTGGACGCGCCTTTCGGCCGCATCAAAGGCAGGCCAAAACGCAGGAAGGATTTTTTCTGCCAAAGAGCTTGTGAAAATGCCGGGCGCCAGACAGGTCCTGATCGCCTTTTTCTGCTACTGCGCCGTTGAAGCAACGGCCGGGCTCTGGGGAAGCAGCTTCCTTGTGCTCACCAAGGGGATTGCTCCGGATACGGCAGCCTCATGGGTGTCCCTCTACTACTTCGGTATCACCTTTGGGCGGCTGTTATCGGGCTTTCTGACCCTGCGCATCAGCAATAAGAACCTCGTCCGCCTGGGGCAGGGATTAATTGTGCTGGGCATCCTGCTCATCATGACAGCTTCCATGGATGTTGTCCTCCTGTGCGGCTTCTTCACCATCGGACTGGGCTGCGCGCCCATCTTTCCGGCCCTTATCCATGATACGCCCGAAAACTTCGGGTCCGAGGCCTCTCAATCCTTTATGGGGCTTCAGATGGCCTGCGCCTATGTGGGAACGACAGTCATGCCTCCCCTGTTCGGTTTTCTGGGAGAAAACCTGTCTATGGGACTCTTGCCCATCTATCTTTTGGTCAATACCCTGGTGATGGTTGCCATGTTGGAGCGCCTGAACAGGATCAAAGCTGCGAAGGCGTCCGGTGCCCGTCAGCAGTGACATCCCGGAATCGGGGAATTTGACTTTCCCGCAACATTTTTATATACTGATCCATAAAAGGAGAGAATCATCCGGTGGAAGACTCATCTGTTTCTGATATTGAACCGCCAAGTCGCAAATACAGCAGATTTGTTTTAATGAGCAATAAAATAAAGATGAGCCGTATACACATAACACAGGGCAATCTTGCATTGTCCTTGTTGTTATGTGTTTTTATTTACAGTTCCATGGGCCCCGGAAGGCCTGGGGCATCCATGAAATGATTAGGAGGTTTTAGTTTGGACGACAATCCCTTGCTATGGCTGTTCCTGCTTCAGCTCGTATTCATCTTTCTCAACGCCATGTTTGCCTGTGCGGAGATAGCCGTCATCAAGATGAACGACAACAAGCTGGCAAAGCTTGCGGCTGCCGGCGACAAACGGGCCTTGCGTCTTACCAGGCTTACTGAGCAGCCCGCCGTCTTCCTGGCAACCATCCAGGTCGGGATCACGCTGGTCAATCTTTTGAGCAGCGCCGTTGCCACCGAGAACTTCTCGGACCGGCTTGAGGCATGGCTGGTCGGCCTGGGTATCCGCATCCCTGTTGCCGTCATCAACATCCTGTCGGTTGCCATCATCACCATTCTGTTGACCTATTTCACCGTGCTGCTGGGCGAACTCATCCCCAAGCGCCTTGCCATGAAAAAAGCCGAACAGATCGCCCTGGGCATGTCCGGGGTCATCTATACCGTATCGAGAATTTTTACGCCCGCCGTCTGGCTCTTCACTGTGTCAACCAACGGGATCCTGCGGCTTTTGGGCGTGGATCCGAACAGCGAGGATGAAGAGAACATCGAGGAAGAGATCCTCATGATACTGGATGCAGGCAAAAAGAAAGGGACCATTGAACCTGAAGAGCAGAGCATGATCCAGAATATATTCGAGTTTGACGATATCACCGCCGGAGAAATCATGACCCATCGCACGGAGGTTTCCCTCCTGTGGCTCGATGAAACCGATGAACAGTGGGAAAAGACCATTGTTGAGAGCCGGCATTCCTACTACCCGATCTGCTCGGAAAGCCCCGACAACATTGTGGGCGTATTGAACGCAAAGGACTATTTCAGGCTGAAGGACAAGTGCCGTGAAGAAGTGATGAAGCATGCCGTACAGCCTGCATACTTTGTCCCCGAGTCTGTCCGGGCGGACGTCCTGTTTCGCAATATGAAGAAAACCAGAAGGCATTTTGCTGTCGTGGTGGACGAATATGGCGGCATGAGCGGCATCATCACCATGAACGATCTTTTGGAGGAACTGGTGGGCGACCTGGAAGACGACATGACCATCCCGGCCGAGGCCCCGCCCATCGAACGCATCGATTCAAAAACCTGGCGCATACAGGGTACCGCATCGCTGAGCGAGGTGTCCAAGAATCTTGGTGTGATGCTTCCCGAGGATGAATACGACACCTTCGGCGGCCTGGTTTTCGGGCTTCTGGGAAGCATCCCCGACGATGGCAGCACGCCGGAGCTTGAAGAGTATGGTTTGATCATCAAGGTGAAGAAAATCAAGGATCGCCGGCTGGAAAGCGCCATCGTCAGCCTGTCGGAACCCGGCAAACAGGCCATCGTTAACGGGTAATAAAAAGGTTTCTGGACTTTAGGGTATAAAAAACAGGCTCTGCATCAGCCTTTGAAAGCTGCAGAGCCTGTTTCGTCTATTCCGGCCATTCACCGGTCAGCTTGTACAGAATCTCGTTATCCTTATCCCCCGAGAGCAAACTCTGAAGATACTCACATCATCATACATCTCGATGCCTGGCCTATTCTCATAGGGCAGCCAGACTCCTATTTCCTCGATGTGCAAGGCGGAATCCCCTGTCATGGCCACCAGGATGTAGTCAACCTTCAACATACCGGATATATCACTTTTTTCAAATTCAAAGTTGACGATTGTTGGATACCCCTCATCGCTGTATTCCATTTCTTCAAGAACAGGTTCTTCGCCTAAAAACGCGGACAGTTCCTCGATGGATCCGCCCACGAACCGTTCCAGGCCTTCAGTAATTCTTTTGTTCCCGTTACTGTTGCCGCCGTGCTTGCTTCTGTCGGTACCACAGCTTGAAATGGTAATTGCAATCATCAAAAGTATCGCCAGATATCTGCTTTTGCTCATTAGGACTCCCCCAGGTGTTTATCTTTCAGTCACCGCTTGACCTGTTGCATTTAAAGCCTGATAACGGCCGAAGCGCATCTGCATCCTCAGCAGACTGATGGAATCTATTCTATTGCGATTTTTTGCCATCGTCAATCAGTATGCCAAAGGGATACAGATGGGCAGCAAAAAACGGCTCTTACGGCAGAGCCGCTTAATGACGCCGCATGCCCATTTTTTCGGGAAAGAATCCTCAGCGTAAACCCATACTGCGCATAAAATCAGAAAAGCCTGACACTGTCAGGCTTTCCGATTGCTGGCGGAGAAGGAGGGATTCGAACCCTCGCGCCGCGTTAACGACCTACGCCCTTAGCAGGGGCGCCTCTTCGACCTACTTGAGTACTTCTCCAAAGAAAAAGAGTGGCGGAGAGAGTGAGATTCGAACTCACGGTAGGCTTGCGCCTACGCCGGTTTTCAAGACCGGTGCCTTAAACCAGCTCGACCATCTCTCCACGTTAGCCACATAGCGTGACGCATTCTATTTTACAATACAGGCTTTCGGTTGTCAACAGACAAAGCCGCCTGTGGACTGGAGCTTTTTGGCCATATAGCCGCTCTTTGCATAACGAGGGAGCATGGTTTCCCATGCCCCCTGTTATTAAAATACGATCCCGTCTGCTACCCTGCCGGAACAACCTTTACCCCGTTTCAGCTATTCCGGCATACTTGCGGAGTTCCTGCTTGCCTTTTCGATTGCTAATCTGACCAAGTTACCGCAGTCTCTGGAGGAAACTGAGCCCCAACCTTCTCTGCTGACGATATCATACACACCAAGTTCACGGGCTATCTCATACTTCAGACTTTCCGACATAACGCCTTTTCGTCTGCTCATGAACGAATCCCTCCTTACGAGCAAACCGGGATCGTACATCCTTATGTTCTCCATGCCGTTTTTTTTTATTCTGCCACTGCTTCAGCCAATGTTATCCACAGATATCCACAGGGCTGTGGAAAATATGAAAATTTTAAAACCCGCTATTTATGCGGGTTTTGGCGATTTTTTACTCTGCATTTCCAATTTAAGCAGGTTTTCTGTGGATAGTTTTACGTTTTGTCCACAAGTCGTCATTACAACTTAACTTCTTATCAATTATTGACATTTTGTGTCGTATGGAACGCCTCTCCTTTGTGTAAAATGACCAAGATTATCAAATAATTTTGTCAAAAAAGCTCTTTACAGGATTGCTACATAAAGAACCCGGCAGTGTAATATGTCGATTTCTCCACAGCTATCCACAGAAACTTCAACAGAAGTTTTGTCAAAACAAGGCGCAAACCCTTTATTAATGCCAATCCGGCTGTCTGCTTCCACTTAAGATCAGCCCTCAGTACTTCCTGTACCGGTTATACGGCCTGACCTGATCATAGTAGCGCTTGCGGTTCATATAGACCTGCTTTTTCATCCGCAGCCATTTTATGATGTCGCCACCGAAGAACAGCAGGTAGTTTACAAAGGATGCAACGATGGCCGCCACAATATACCAGGCGCCGATGCGAACGGCCATAACAAACTGGTAGAGTGCAAAGGCCACCTCCAGAAGGCCCAGGAATTTGACCTTTATAGGAAGCACAAAGAAGAAAAGCAGTTCCTGTTCCGGGAAGAGCGTGGCAAAAGCCAGGAACAGGGACAGATTCAGATAAAGGCCGGTAACACCAAGGCCGGATATGAATGCCGCAATGATGGTAATGATCATGCCGCAGAAGTAAAACAGGTTGTATTTGAATCTTCCCCACACGCCCTCTATGGCCGTTCCGATGAAATAGAGCAGGTAGAGCTGCAGAAACACCCATATGGGATTGGTGGTCTCCGGAAGGAAGATGAAGCTGACGAGGCGCCAGACCTGCCCCCGCAGCACTTCATTGGGGATCAGAAACAGAAAGCTGGGATCCAGGGTGACAAAAACTATCACATAAACAGCGATATTGATGCCAATCAGGTACTGGGTCAGGTTTCTGATGGCATAACGGCCATATTTCAGTTCAAGGCGTGACAGCCACTTCATCCGTTCTACCTCCCGCAAATTGCACGAAATGTGCACGTGTCACTGTCCAAAGCAGAAGCTATGTAATGACCCTGCACATTTCTGCCATATTTCGGCCTGCAAGCGTGATCCTATTATACGTCAAAACAGGGCTGCACACAACGATGGCCCGGGATTTCCGAAAAGCCTGTCAGTAGATGGAGATATATTCAGACATCCATATCTTTCTCACAGAATCGCCATCAAATTCTATGTTGAAGGTATCGGCCATGCGATAGATCCCATCGGCCGTTCGCTCGTCCCTCAGCCTGTAATAGGTCCAGACAGAGTCCTCATAATAGCCCCTGTCAGGCAGCCCATAAAGATCCATCGCCTGCTGTTTGGAGTGAAAAATCCTGAGGCCGCGGCTGGTTTCAACTTCCCCGTCCTTCTCCAGCGAAATATAGCTGACGAGTTCGTTGGTTACGCCAACACAGATCCCGCCCTGCCTGTACAGGATACCGGCCAAAAGATCATATTCGCTGTATTGATCCAGGTTCATGCCAATTTTGGGCGCTACAACCCTGATGGGGGACAACAAGGCCACATCCCCTACTCGGAAATCATTGGCATGCAAACCCTGAGCAAGGGAGTTTTTCTCGTACTTGGGACCGCCGGTGGTGGAAAGGTGCTGCCATTTTCCGCCTCCTGCATATTGGTATTCGCGGACAACCTGTGCCACATCAATGCAAGTGGAGAAATCTTCTTCCATACCATAGAACTTGATTTGCAGGCTGGTCCGCTCAGAAAGATACAGCACGTTGTCCTTGATGACAGGCCTGATCCTTCTGTCAAACTGGTAGAGGAAATCGGTGCTTCCCTCAGGATAGGACTGGATCAGATGCTGTGGAAGGGGGCAGTCATAGATAATACCCTGGTCGGGAAATTTCAGGATCACACGATCTTGGGCGGATTCCACAATGGCCTGTTCGCCGGTGTTCGCCGGAGCAGGCGGAAGCATGCTGATCAGCTTGCCGTTGGCGTAGGAAAAGACTTCGCATTCCTTCGGGTTATTGGTATCCAGGATGATGAGGCTTTCCTTTTCCGGTCCGTAACCGACCATCAGGTGCATCCTGCACCGGCCACCGAAGTAATCAGTGGTCTGATCGGCCAGGATGAGTCCTTCCTTGCTGAAAACCGTCACCCTGCCGTTGAGATTGGCATCCTCATAGGCGGCGATTTCCTCTTCCCGGCCATCATTGTCGATATCAAATCTTGTGATGGTTCCTGAATAGACATAGTATGGGGTATTGCTCACCCAGATGGTGGAAAGCTTCTCGCTGATGGTGTCATATTCCAGGACAAGGTCATGTTCGGGGAATTTATAAATATCATAGCCCTGGGCAGTATTTTCATAAAGCTCGAAATGCGTGCCAAGTACCGTGATGATCTGCTCCAGGGTAAGGGACATGCACCGGAGTACACCCGGATAGGCGGACAGAAAAGCAGCATCAGGCAGCTCAACTACCTGCTGGTTAATCACCTGTTCCCCCGCATTGGCGATGGTATTTCCATTGGTACCGCCGGATGGACTCGGAACATTCTCGCTGTTGACCGCGGTTGTGCCGGGATTCTCCTCTGGCAGCTTACCCTGCTGATTTCCGCCGCACGCGGAGAACACGACCAGGGTAAGGCTGAGCGCAAGGGCTGTCAAGAGTTGTCTGCCTGTCATTCAAACCATCCTTTGCTGCTTGAATCACCTTCATTTTTCATTATACCCTAACTTGACGTACGAAAAAACACTTCCGGCAAGGGCGCAGGCGTCCAAGACTTGTCAATCCTGCCTGCTCTGCCTTCTGCTCAGCCTCTCCGCACGGCGCTTTTCGGCTTCAGCGAACTCCCTTTTCTGTTCCTCGGTCTCAAGAATGAGGCCCGGCACTTCCCTGGGCTTCCCATTTTCATCAACGCTTACGTAGGTTACGTAAGCCTTGTTGGTGAACCGCTTGCGTCCTTTCAGGTAATCCTCGGCAAACACCTCCACAATGACTTCCATGGAGGTTCGGCCAACCCAGGTCACCCGGGCTTTCAGCGTGACAATCTCCCCCATGTGCACCGGTTCCCTGAAATCCACGCTGTCCATGCAGACCGTGGCCACAACGCTGTTGGCATGTTTCTGGGCGGCCATGGCCCCAACGATGTCCACCCAGTGCAAAAGGGTTCCGCCGAGCAGGTTTCCCAGAAGGTTCGTATCGTTGGGAAGGACCAGCTCATTCATTTCAATCATGGATTCTTTTGGTGATTTCGCGTTCATAGCACTCCCAAAACATAACTTTTGAATATATCCCACAGAAGATCGCAGAGTTCTGCGTTCTCATAAGTTTCCTCATCGCTGTCCTCAAGCCGGAACGTGTTTTGCTCAAAGAGCTTGCCCTCCTCCGGGGGAATGAGCAGCTTGAAGCCGCGCTGGCCAAACTTCGATTTCCGGATATAGTCTATCATCTGCCCGATACTCAGAAGGGGCAGGCAGTCTTCCAGGTTGAAGAATTCGTCGGGTTCAATGTAAAGCGCATCGAAATCCCCATCATATGCATCACCGTCGGGCTCCTCATCAAAAATATCCTCGGCGGCATCGCTTTCAGGAGCAGTATCCCCATCCTCACCATTTTCATTCTCCGTCAGCCTGAGCCGCCGGAGCACGATCCTCGGGAACCGGCCTGAATCGACGATCAGGACCTGTCCGATCACAAACTCGATGTCCTTGTATTCCTCAGTCTCCACATTGGTACAGATGGATGCCACCGCCATCTGGTTTACCTCGGGTTTCCAGAGGGATCTGAGCATCTCCTTCTGGCTGGCTGTCAGGCTTTGCAAATCCTGGGGCGTAATATGCTCCTTCATAGTTTGACCTCCCGTGTTCAGTCCATCCTGGATTTTCTTTTATTATATACAATTTTGTTTTTCCGCGCCATCCGGGCATCAGGCCCCTATTTCATCACATAGGGATCTTCCCCGGTACCGGTGCCGTCGGCCGCAAGCCGGGAGGTGCGAAGGTACAATGCCGGGCGGACACCTATGCCGCACAATACGGCATAATCGCTGTATATGATGTTTCCCTCCACCCCTACAATGCATACCTCACAGGGGGTCTGGGCATTGGGTGTGCGAAGCCACCACATGAATGCGCCTCCGGCCTGATTTTTCAAATCCTTGTACCAGCCGGACTCATCCCGCCTGATGGCTTCATCGGTCGGATAGGCCGTAAGCAGGTGACCCTCGTCATAAAGGTATTCAATGGCCTCCTCAACGGACAGCAGAAAAACCCGGTCCTCAACTTCCATGTAGTAAGCCTGGTCGGCATTGAACAGCACATCCTCCAGGGAGGCCCGTGAAAAGCGATAGGGGGCATTTCCTCCTGCAGCCATGGCCTTATCCGTTTCAGCGACAAGCGTTTTATGCCTGACTGTTTGGATCATGGCCTTTTCCTGCTCTGTGAAGTTATACAGGAAGCCCATTTCCTTGTCGTAATCGTTCAGGCCATACCAGACGGCTTCCTTGCCGGGTGGCTGCGTGGAATATCTCACCTTTTTCTGGTCCGAGTTCAGCCATTCGCGGATATTGGAGTTGACCCAGGCATTGCTGCCCTTCATGGCCCGCAGATCCTCCGGCGTATAATGGGTATACACCTGTTCCCGGGGCATCTTGTTGTCGAAGGTGATGTCGCCGGTACTATTGTAGGTACCGCTTTCGGAGGCATCGAAGGGTTTCAGGGTCAGGATCTTTGACGATAAAAGAAGCGGCTGCCCGTTGCTGTTCACATGGATGACCAGCCAGTCGATCGGCTGGCCGTTATACCGTCCAAACCGGATGTAATCCCCCACTTTAAGCTGTATGCTTTCTTCCTGTACCCGGGAAGGAGCAGTGGCCTTTCCGTCCCCTTTCGGTTTCGGGTTATCAGAACTTGCCGAAGCCATATTTGATTCTTCAGCCTGTTTCACAGGCGGCTCCGCAGGGATGCTTTCACCGGCTGTATCGCCTGCAGCATCAGCTTGTCGGGAATCGATGGTCCTCGTGGTTCCGGCCGCATTTGCCGCATCCTGATTCCCCGTCAGTTGGGAGGAATCTTCTGCCGCCGTTTCTGCCTCATCCCGGCCAGACAAACCCTGCGCCTTCTGGTTCGCATGTTCCGTATCAGGGCGGAACGCCTCGGAATGGCCCAAAAATCTGCCGGCCAGGAATGCCGCCAGTGCAATCACCAGAATTAACGGTGCAATCAACAAGGCCAGCCTTTTTCTTTTTACAGGCTGACCGGCTGCCCGGCCTTCATTGCTGGAACCGGCCTTCCTGCCGGCGGGAGCAACCTGTCTTTCCCGGCTGTGGCTGTCCAAAAGCTTGTTGACGACATCGATCAGCACCTCGATATGCCTTTCAAGCTCGGGTGTCAGAGCATCCAGCCAGTGGGTGGAATAGAGAAAGTATTCCATAGACCTGGTAGGCAGCACGTTTTCTATGCGGAAAGGAACGATGATGAGGTTCTTGTGCACCGCGCGCTCCACTTCCCGCAAAACCTGCTGCGAGTTGTTGGATGCGGAAGAGAACACCAGCACCATGATCCGGCTGGCACCTATGGCATCAACAATGGCTTCTCCCCACTCCTTTCCGGGCAGGACATCGCGGGGAGCGATCCAGCACCTGATACCGGCGCTCTCAAGCGCCGTGCAGATGGCATCCGCGACATGTTTATCGTGAAACGAGTAGGAAATGAAAACATCATGCGCCATACCGCAATCCTCCTGTAAAACAACGCCTTTATTTTACACAAATCACCAGACCAATACAACTTTGATTTCCTCCGGCCAATAACTGGTGACAACTTTCAATAATTCTGGTAAAATACTAATATACTAAAAAGATCAGTGGCATATATCCCATATATGCCTTCACCCAATGGTTTTATCGGGGGGATAATTCTATGGCAAAGAAAAAAATGCCCGGCCTGAAACCGAGCATCTCTGCCATTAAGGGTTTCAGGCTCAAGTTACCGAGATTCGGTTTACCGCAGCTGAAGCTCGGAACCAGGTTAATGGTCGCATTTCTCGTTCCCATTCTGGCGATAGTCATCATCGGCGCATCATCCTATTCCCTGTCCAAGAGCGAAATCACCAGGGTTGCCATTAATTCCTCACAGGAAGTGGTGAACGGAGAAATCGCATTCTTCAATATGCTGGCACAGATCATTGAATCCCAGGCCATGCAGCTTATGACCAACACGGACGTGAGGACCGCCTTGAAACCGGAATTCATGGAAATGGATAAAATGACGCAGACCGACACGATCAACAGGATAAAATCCCTGCTGTCATCCATGACAGCCAACAACGACTACGTCAAGGACTATTCCATCATCGGAGCAAATTACAGCATTTTCACCCATTCCAATCCCAGCATCCGAACCCTGGAACAGCTGAAAAGCATCAGCCTCTTTGAGGCCTTCATATCGGGAAAGGACCGGAGCTTATGGATAGGCGATACAACCGCCATATCCGCCCTCTACGGTGGCCGGGCCGCCAAAGGGCCTTCCCTTTCTTATGTCATGCAATATGTTGATATTTATTCGGGCAAGTTGCTGGGCGTCCTGATCATTGAAATCTCGCCCAAGGTCGTCGCCGGCATGGTGGAGAGAATGGGTGCCGGAATGGGCGAAAGCCACATCATCAGCCAGGACGGCTTTGACAATGCATTCATAAGCCTTGAAGACATCTCCGGCCCGGAAGAAAGATACGCTTTTTCGGGAGAAACCTATTACGGGGAATTCAGGAACAGCGACGAGACACTCAAGGTCTATGATGAAAAGGATGAGATTATCATCCTGGGCAAGGCTGCGAAAAATGCCATGGTTATCGGTACCGTCATCCCCAAAAAGATACTCCAGGCCGGTGCCAACCGCATCCTGGGCATCACGGTGGTGGTCGTGCCCATCGCCGTATTGGTATCGGGTCTGATCGCTCTCATGATTTCCAGCAATGTCAGCTCGGCCGTGAAAAAGATCGTCGCATTTGCCAGAACCGCTGCTTCCGGAGATTTGAGGCAGAAGTTGTCCAGTGACAGAAAAGATGAATTCGGTACATTAATCAACAGCATCGGCCAGATGATCGAAAGCATGCGCAGTCTCATCAACGAGGCAGCCTCGGTGGCCAACAGCGTCATCGAATCGGCCTCTGTCGTTACCACCTCCACCCAGGAGGTCGTAAAGATCACCGAGGATATCACGGCCGCCATAGGCGAAATCGCCTCGGGCGCCAATGCGCAGGCCATGGATACGGAAGAAGGCGTGAAAAAGACCAGTGAGCTGGCTGCCAGCATCAATGTTGTGGCAGAGAGCGCCAACCAAATCGAGCAGGTTTCCGGCACCACCTTCAGGCTGACCAAGAATGCCCTCTCCACCATGAACGAGCTTGATAAGAAAGCGGAGCAGACCAACCGGATCATTCGCCAGGTCCGCGACGACATCATTGATTTAAGCAAGCACAGCAGCGAGATAACCAGCATCGTAAAGGTCATCAGCCGTGTGGCGGACCAAACCCGCCTGTTGTCGCTCAATGCGTCCATTGAGGCCGCACGGGCAGGCGAAATGGGCCGCGGGTTCGCCGTGGTGGCGGAAGAAGTAAAGGTCCTGGCTGACCAGACCGCTGCCTACGCCTCGGATATAGCCGCCCTGGTCAATAAGATCCAGTCACACATTAAATCCACCGTCAACAAGGCGGATGCCACCGAAAGCATTCTCAACGAGCAGAATACGGCGCTTGTCAAGGCGAAAGATTCATTCAACGAAATCTCCGATTCCATGGATCGTTTGATGGAAAAGGTCCGGGCCATCCGATCCAGCACGACCGAAATGGATCAGCACAAGGATCAGGTGCTCAGCTCCATCATGAGCATATCGGCCGTATCGCAGGAAACAGCGGCGACCACGGAGGAACTGTCGGCCTCATCCGAAAGGCAAATGGCCGAACTGAAAGCATTCCAGCAAAAGGCTCTGCTCCTGGAGGAGGAAGCCAATCGCCTGAAGGAAGCATTGAAGATGTTTATGGTTTAATCCCGCCTTGCATGGCCATGATGCCCATTGGTTGTCCGGACTCCGCAGGTCAGGATCCCAGGGGCATTCTCTGTGCGATGCAAGGAATACGAAGTCTTATCGATAAAAAAGCAGGGTGGTTTCCCACCCTGCCCTTCTATAGAGGACTCATCATGTCCCTTAAGAATGATTCTCGGCTTTAGTTTATTCTATTTTTCAGTCTTCAAACTGGTTCTTTCTGGCTTGTCCGATTGACAATTCATCCGCACTTGGAATAACCGCAGTTTCTGCAGATCACACAGCCGCCCTCATGCTCCACGCCGCTCCCGCATTCCGGGCATTTTCCGGAATCGCTGTTTTTATTTGCATCATCCGCGGACTCAGGCCTGTCCGGATTCACATAGCGGGCTGTCGGCCTCGGAATCATTACGGATGCCTGCGGTGCTTCCTTATACACATCGCCGTTGCCGTTACGATGGTTCATCACCCGTTCAATGAGGCGACCGATGGCATCGGGACACGACAGGCACTTAAGGCCTCTCTGGCGGATGGTGGAAGGACAGCGGATACCCTTCAGCTGCTCCACGATAGCCTTTTCATCAATACCTGCCCTCAGGGCTATTGAAACAAGGCGGGCTGTTGCTTCGGACTGGGAAGGACATCCCCCGGCCCGTCCGGTATTGGTAAATACCTCGCATATACCCTTATCATCATAGTTAACGGTGATATACAGGTTGCCGCATCCGATTTTAACCTTTTCGGTGAATCCGGTGGTGATCTCCGGCCTGGGCCTGGGCAGAATATGTCCCCTTGTCATTTCGGCGGCAATCTGGCAATCCTCGCAGGCCGTATTGGCAGCAGGCTGTGAAGAGGAAGCCGATTCATCCTTTTTCTTTACGCTGCCGATATTCAATACCTGCTCCTCACGGCTGCCGTCCCGGTAAATGGTAACACCCTTGCAGCCCGTCTTATAGGCATGCCAGAACACATCGGCCACGTCCTGCAGGGTGGCATCCTTTCTCAGGTTGACGGTTTTGGAAACGGCATTGTCCGTATGCCTCTGGAAGGCCGCCTGCATCCGCACATGCCATTCTGGCGAGATATCATGGGCGGTTACAAACAGCTCCTTCATGTGCTGTGGTATCCCTTCCACATCATGCAGGGAGCCCTTCTGTGCTATCTCGCGCATCAGTTCGTCGCTGTACAGTCCGGCTTCCTCACAGGCCGCCTTGAAGTAGGGGTTGACCTCCACCAGTTCGGTGCCGTCCATCACGTACTTGATGTAGGAGATGGCAAACAGCGGTTCAATGCCGCTGGAGGTACCGGCGATCAGGCTCAGCGTGCCGGTGGGCGCAATGGTGGTGGTCGTGGCGTTCCTCACCTTGATGCCGGCTTCCTTGTAAACGCTCTTGTCGTAGTAAGGGAATACGCCTTTCTCCTCCGCAAGTTCCTGGGACATTCTCCTGGCTTCGCGGGAGATGAAACCCATCACCTCGTCGGCCAGCTTTTCCGCTTCTTCGGAATCATAGCGGATGCCGAGGATCAGGAGCATGTCGGCCCAGCCCATAACGCCCAGGCCAATCTTTCTCGTTCCCCGGGTCATCTCGTCAATTTCGGGCAGGGGATACTTGTTGACATCGATCACATTGTCGAGGAAGCGAACGGCCTTGCGCACCGTCTCCCTCAGCTTGTCGTAGTCGACTTCCATTATGTTGTCCCGGCCTCTCTTCACCATCAGGCTCAGGTTGATGGAGCCCAGGTTGCATGCCTCATAGGGAAGCAGCGGCTGCTCGCCGCAGGGATTGGTGCTCTCAATCTCGCCCAGCTGCGGGGTCACATTGTCCCTGTTGATGCGGTCCAGGAAGATGATGCCCGGCTCGCCGTTCTTCCATGCCATGTTCACCATGAGGTCAAACACTTCACGGGCATTGAGTGATCCGGTCTTCTTGCCGGTCCTGGGATCGATAAGATCATAATCCGCATTCTGCTCAACGGCTTTCATGAAGGACTCGGTGATGGCAACGCTGATATTGAAGTTTGTGATATCCGCGTTGTTCTGCTTGCAGGTAATGAACTCCAGTATATCCGGGTGGTCCACCCTCAGGATTCCCATATTGGCGCCTCTGCGGGTTCCACCCTGCTTAACGGCTTCTGTGGCCGCATTGAATACTTTCATAAAGCTAACGGGGCCGGAGGCCACGCCGCCGGTGGATTTGACGCTGGAACCCTTCGGTCTCAGCCTGCTGAAGGAAAAGCCCGTTCCACCGCCGCTTTTGTGGATAAGCGCCGCGTTTTTTACGCTGTCAAAGATACCCTCCATCGTGTCTTCAACAGGGAGGACAAAGCACGCGGACAACTGTCCCAAAGGTCTTCCCGCGTTCATCAGTGTGGGAGAGTTAGGAAGGAACTCAAGGTTCACCATCATGTCGTAGAACTCTTCTTCCAGCTTCTTCAGTTCTTTCTCCGACAGGCGGTCCTTATCGGCTGATGCTACGGTTGCCGCCACTCTGCGGAACATATCTTCCGGAGTTTCGCATACCCTTCCGTCCTCGTCGCGGGCAAGATACCTTTTCTCGAGTACCTTTCTGGCATTTTCCGTGAGTCTCATATGCATCCTCCAAGAGCATATCTCTTTTTAATACATATTGTATAATGAAAGTTTTTGAATAACAATATGTTGCGCACGAAATATATCAGGATCACGTAAAATTTAGGCAGGTCATAACCATGTTTTACATTCATTGTTGCGTTTTACGATGCATGTCGATAAATCCAGGCATTTATACGCAACTGCATGGAAGAAGAGTATTTGATGAAATTGAAAGCAATTAAATCCCATGATATACTGATGCTGACAGGTCATTTTTGCTTTAAATTTCATATCATAGTGTTTCTCTTTGACTATGCATGTTCTGTTTTTCGAAGCAAAGCGGCTGTTTAAGCGATAAAGCGATAAGAAAAAGGTTTATATCAGGAATTTGTAAATCTGGACAACGCATTGATAAAGGATGGGGGATTTACGGATTATGAAAATGCATGTGGATCCCGACAGGATAGAGGAGTTGGGAAGACAGCTTAAGAATTTCAGTTATAACATAGAAGACATGTATCAGTATGTATATAATATGGTGACTAGATTGGTAGAGACTGTGGAAGCGAAGTACCATGAGAGCTATGTGAGGAGCAAACACGCGAGCATTAAAGGAAGCTTTGGGAAGACTGCGCAACAACACGGAAACAGCGTACCGAAACCTGCAGGATCTGGCGATGTTTGCAATTAATTCCGCGTCGGGCTATCGCGAAAAGAATATCAGATAGCAAAGGCTATAGCGCAGGGTAGTTTGAAATTTTCTATCAACCTGTCTGTGCAGAAGGCTTTGAGCAACAGATACAAGGTAACTAATACATGATTTGCGCCCGGCATATTAGCTGGGACTATAGGAACAATGGGATTGAAGTTATCAACAAGCAATAGTAAAAGGCAATTATCCATGTCTGTCTCTCAGCCTGTATCCGCTGTAAATCTTTCCGCACAATCCCCAAACGCAGCTGAAGGCAATATAAAAGTTGATAAAAAATCTGGCAAAGAAACTGAATTACCGCCCGTATATTCACCCAACTCCACCTATGTTGTCGGCAACATGATAATTGATAAAAAAACGGGCCGCGCAATTGAAGCATCTCCGGGTTACAATCCAAATTCATTAGTGGTAGGGAATGTAATTATTAATAAAGAGACTAAAGAAATCATTGCACCAAAGCCTGGACCTCTTGATTTACAGCACGATGTGAGCAAAATCATCCCAAAAGGATATACACGAGCAACTTTTAACGGGCTTGATGTACATGTATTTGTGACAAATACAAAAAAACATGAAGTGTCAGTTAGTCTTGGAAACAAAGAGCATGTTGCAGAAGAGTTTACATCAATGGTCGATTCAGATACCTTAGTTATGATAAATGGTTCTTTGTTCGGTGGGAAACCTCATGAAAAATACTATTCAGAAACTTATGGGCCTTTTGCTATAAATGGACACATTTATGAACCTCCCGGTGATTATAAAATTAACTATGATTATCCAGTATTTGTATACAAAAATGACGAAAACAATAACGAAATAGCATATGTCGGGTTTTTAGACGAATATACATTCAAAAATGAAATAGCTCCATCAGCAAAATTCGTAATTGGCGGTACCCATACATTATTAGTGAATGGTCAAAAACAGGTAGAAGGGCATGACAAGGCTGTTAATCCGAAAGGGGTTGCACCAAGGACGATGCTTGGGATAAGAGAAGATGGTAGCCTTATCTTGGTTATTGTCGATGGAAAAAACCTTAATGGCGAAGTGTTTATTACCACAGAAGGTAATAAAGTTAGCGGCAGATCTGGAATAAGTTTGTATGAGGGTGCTGAAATAATGAAAAATTTAGGATGTATTCATGCTATTAATCTTGATGGTGGTGGTAGTTCAAGGATGTACTATAATGGGCGTGTAGTTAGCAAGCCTACAGATCCCGGAAGACCCATTGGAAGCACCGTAATCGTTAAAATAAAGGAGACGGAAGAATGAGAAAACTCATCGCTTTGTGTCTTTTAGTTGCATTTACTTTTGTATCAGGATGCTCAACTAAACAACCAACAGGCATAGATAGTCCATTAGTCAGTCCTGAAGTCACGCCTGCAGAAACCCCTGCAGAAGCTGACACTGGATTTGAGACCCTTTTAAGTTCGCCTTCGATAAAAGAAGATCCATATAAGATTGAAATAAAAATCAATGATCTGCTACGGACGAATGTAGCTGACGTTCATCATTTTTATGATATGTACCTGAAAGATGGAACAGATTCTGTGCCATATACAAAGATTAAGCGTTTTCCGGATAAGGAAGCTGCTGATGTCTACATGAGAGATTACTATTTTGTTGAAGTTGGATTGTTGTATCCTGACGACAACGAAACCGTCGCCTGGAATACCTATTTGGTCAATGAAGACTTCACGCAGGTTCTTGCCTGGGATGCTTACGGTGAATTAATCGAAGCATGGAGGGCACATGACATAATTCTTTCATTTGGCAATTACTATATTGCAAAAAGCAATCTGAATGGTGAGGAAACACAGGGTCTTTACAGAAACGGGATCAATGTAGAAAGCGAAATATATGAATACATTGAAACAGATAACAAGCTTTATGTATATGGTTTTACAGGATATACCATCGTTGATCTCAATAAAGATACTGTTAAACAGTTGGTTCTCTGGATCCAAGCCCCTGTTATTATGTATTCAAGGTATATCCCGAGCTATGCAAAAATCGATAGGTTCGAATATTTTAGCGATGAAGAATACAAAATTCTGGCTGGTTTTAAGACGCACAGCGACAGCCATAAACCGACCCAAACGTTTGGATACGTCAGCACATATGGACCACTCCCAACAGCGCAAAATTGTAGCCAACATCCAGTCCGAATTGTACAAGCAATTGCTGGAGCTAATCATTCCGCCGTTTTCATGGGTGAAGGTTCCGTCATTGGGCGGGGAGAGGTTATTCCCACCACCACAAACACTCTTGAAAAAGCCGCCATTGTGAACAATTACTCTTCGAGTTCTTCATCTACAATGGAAGAAGAGGAAATAAGCACGGAATCATTTATCTATGGGCTATTACATATGAATTGCACTGGAGTTTATAGTTTTGTAGACCGATATTGGATTAGTGATGCAGACTATATACCTGACTTACGGATTAAGCGTTTTCCCGATAAAAATGCCGCTGATGTTTATCTGAGAGATTATTATCTTGTTGAACTTGGCTTACGATATCCTGATGACAATGATTTCATTGTCTGGAATACTTATCTGGTTAAAGACGATTTTACGCAAGTGCTTATTTGGAATGATAATGGGCAATTCACCGAAGCATGGAGGCAAAATGAAACAATAAACACGTTTGAACATTATAATATTGCAAAAAGCACTCTTGAAGGAAAGGAAACACTTGGACTTAATAGAAGTCTGCTTGACATTGAGAGCGATATATATAGCTATCTTGAAAAAGACAGTAAGCTTTATGTATATGGCAGATCAGGGTATACCATAGTCGATATCAATAAGGATACAATCAAGCAACTGGTTCTTTGGGACAATGCCCCGGTTCTTATGTATATAGGTTACTTTCCAAACTACACAAGAGTAGCAAAATTTGAGGATTTCACGGATGAAGAGCAACGAATATTGAACCATATAAAGAATCAATAACTTCGTCCGGATCCCAAAAAGTAAATGAGAAAGAGGGAGGCCATGAAAAAGATCTTTTTAGCCATACAGATATTCATGGTTATACTTCTTGCAGGTTGCGGCCGCATTGAGGAAAGGCCGCCCCAAATCGTCAAAATAAGTGCAGGTGGAGATCATTCGGCCGTCCTGTTGGAAGATGGTTCAGTAATTGCTTGTTTTTTGGGCAAAGGAAAGGACCGCCCGGAAACCGGGGCGGTCCTTCCTGTAAAGCCCGTATGCCTTTCGGATTACCTGTTATTGCTTTGTCAAAACGGTCTTCAACAATTCGGCCATCTCTGCGCGGTTCATATAGCCATCAGGATCGAGCACTGCGGCCTCGTTTATTATTCCTGCCTTAGCGAACAGGGACAGCGCGTCCTGCGCCCAAACGGCCGTTTTATTTGCATTGATAAAGTCTTCGAAAGGCTTTCCGCTTGAATCTTTCGGCAGCCGGTTGGCATGCTTCATGATCCTGTACAGTAACGTGAACATTTCCTGCCTTGTAATGGCCCTATCGGGTGCAAACTTGTTGTTGCCCACGCCTGCCGACAGTCCAAGCCTCTTTGCTGCAGCCAAGTATCCGGTGAACCCGGTGTTGCCGGCGTCATCGAAGTTATCCACAGGATTGGTGTCAGGCTTAATCCCGTATGCTCTCATGGCCATGACCAGGAACTCGCCCCTTGTAACGATCCTGTCAGGGCTGAAGTTGTTGTTCCCGGTACCCGACGTGATGCCCCTGGCTGCGATGAACTCTATGGCCTCCTTGTATGCGCTGCCATTTATGTCATTGAAGGTTACCTTGTTATAGCCAACCGCGAACTCTAAGAAGTGGTTCGTTACGAAGGTCACTGACTGTGTTTCCGGATCATAGTGGGAACTTGTCACTATCTCCAGCCCGCCGTCGGCGTTGATGTAATAGATGATCACGGCATCAGGATCTTCGCCTGCCCCAAGGGTATACGGCACGGTTACCGTCACGTTGCCGCCGAATTCGGAGATACTCGTGCCTCCGCTTATTATGCTGAAGGTGTATACCGGCCTGCCGCCCACCACTTCCTTTATCTTATCCGGGAGGGTGGCGTTATCGGCTACCGATACGTTGATACTAATGTCTCCATCGGCCTGGTCCGCTACGGATGCAAGGGCATCGCTGTCCAGGGTGATGGCAGCCAGCGGGGTGTTGATCTTCAATGAACCGATCCCGCTTCCGGCCAATAAGTCTGCAGCTTCCCTGGAAACGGTTGTCTCGATCTGGCTCACAACACCTGCTGTCTCCACCCTGATCTCCACCTGGGAACCTTTTTCTGCCGCATTGACAGCCGCCAGAACATTGCCGCGGGTAATCTCGGCTTTGGCCGTTCCGTTGCTGATTACAGCTCTCGTCGTTATTGTGCTGCCTGATACGGATGTATCTGTCCTCGGCGTACCGGTACTTGAACCGCCGCTCTTCGGAGTATCGTCAGATGGCTTCCTGCTTTCCTGCGGCATCCTTATGACCACCGCTGTCAGCGGCTCAAGCGTTATGGAACTGGAGGTCAGCTCAAAGCCCGACCTGTTGGAAACCTCGGTGGTGCCTGCCTCGTCATCATCCACCAGGACGATACCCGATGTCAGGTCTTCCTGCAGCGTCAGGGTCCTCTTGACACTGTCCGCATTGACGAATACATAGTAAGTTCCTGTCCCGTCGGTTGCCCTGGAGCTATAGCCTATAATCAAATCATTGGTCCTGATTTCAGGAGCATTGATAAGTCTTACATTCGAATCCACCAGGGCCTTTGTGCCAAGCCTGAAGGCATTCGTCGACCTGCGCAGGGCTATAAGGCCTTTCGTGTACTCCCTGGTAAGGGTGTTTACCGGGTACTGTTCACTGTTGGTAGCCTTGTTCCAGTCGAACATGTTGATGGCATCGGATGAATCGTAAGAGTCATGGATGAAGTAGCCTATCGTATTGTTGTTTGCGTCCTTCAGCTCGGTATAAGCCTTCTCGGGCAGTCCCTCACCAAACCACTGCTTGGTGCGCCCGTATTCCTGCCCTGCATGGAGGAATGCAGTACCCTGCGATGTCAGCACCAAAACATTGCCGAGCCTGATCCTCTTATGGATCTCCGCCTGGTTTTCAGGCACCAGCGGATCCTTCCTGATCGAAAGGGCAATGACATCGTGGAGGGTCAGGTTATCATGAGCCTCGATATACTGGACAACATCGCCGGGATCGTCTGCCGCCACATTGCTGGGCTGCCCCTTGATATTGTTGAATATGGTCTGAATATCCCTGGCTCCGCCTGTGATGAACCTTGGCTGGCCTTCATGACCGAATCCTGACTTGAGTTCGTTCCTGTTCTCGTCAGAGAACACGCCCACGTCGTCGGTCTTATCCATCCAGTCCTGGTCAGCGGCCTTGCCTGCCAATGTAGGATCTGACAAATGGCCCGAGAAGGTTCTCCAGCCCTCGCCGATGAACAGTGCGTTGGGATTAATCTCCTTAGCGGCATTAGCGGCGTTCTGGATAGCTTCAGCGGTTGCATCGCCCATCATGTCAAACCTCATGCCGTCGATCTTGTACTCGCTGAACCAGTACTTGACAGAGTCTATCATCAACTTTTCAGCCATTTTATGGTTGGTGGCAAGGTTGTTCCCGAAACCGCCCAGGAAGTTGCCATTGGCGTCCTGGAAGAAGTAGTAGTCGGGAACGATATCGTTCAGCTGGCTTGTCTTCGCCATGTGTGTGTATACGACATCGAGGATCACGCCCATTCCTCTGTCATGGATGGCATTGATAAGCTCCTTGAGCTCTCTTATTCTCAGCTCGGGATCGGTGGGGTCTTCCGAGTACGCGCCGTCGGGCGAGAAGTAGTTATGCGGATCATAACCCCAATTGTAATTATTGCCGCTGGCCGAATATTCAAGCTCCCTCACATCCATTTCCGCCTCGTCGCCGTAATACCACGCCATAACCGGCAGCAGCTGGATATGGGTCACTCCGAGGGATTTTATGTAGTCCAGCTTATCTATGAAGGCCTTGTAGGAGCCCCACCTTGCGTTCAAATCGCCCTCGATGGAGGGATCCGAAGTGAAATCCCTGATATGCACTTCGTATATGACGGCATCCTCGCGCTTCTCATACCCCTCTATCTTGGCAAAGCCAAAGTTTTCAGGGTTCGTCCTGCTCAGATCCACGATAGCCGCCTTGCCCACATCGTCGCCGTCAGGACCCACCGTTCCGTCCGTGCCGACCCTGAATACGGCCATGGATTTGGCATAGGGATCAAGAACTTTCCTGGTAACGCCGTTATTGGTCACTTCATACTGGTAGAAGTAACCCCTCAGGTCATCTACCCCAAGGTCCTCCGGCCTGGCCTTAACTGACCATACGCCGCGGTCTCCCTTTGTGAGTTCCAGGCTGCCTATAAATTTCGTCGGATCGTCCTTGTCATAGAAGTTCGCAACAACCCTGGTAGCCTTGGGCGCCCAAAGCTTGAGCATCGCGCTGCCGTTCATGTAGGTAGCGCCCAGGTCATCGCCGTCATAGCTGTACATGTTGTCTATGTAGCGCCAGCCTATATCGGCAGAAACCGTGGTGCCGGAATAGGTAACCCGGATCGGAAGGTTTGTCAGCTTTTCATCTACTGTTACCTCAATTGTCATCGTGCCCATGATCTCGACATCTCTCACGGTCAGGGCGTTGTCCTCGCTGTCGAGAATCGAAAGGGCGCTCCTGAATGCATTCGCATCGAGATTTTCAGTCATGGTCATGTACAGGAGCAGCTTGTTGTCGGTTATAACTTCTGCTCTCAATAAGCCGTGGGGAACTTCCCAGTAAGGGGAGATATATACCATGTCATCGCCTTCTCTTATCCATAAACGGTTGAATTTATCCACCAGGCTGAAGGTTTTGTCTCCTCCGTCCTTCTCGCCGTTATTGCGGTTTACGACCAGGAATCCTATCTGTTTTGCGCCTTCTTCCAGCTGGACGTCGATATAGGCACCATACCGGTCGGTCCTGGCATCAGAGAACGGTATCGCGCCTATGGGCCAGTTGGCTGAAGGCTCCTTGACATCGCCCCATATCCAGAGGCCCAGCGGCTCATATGTCTTGTCCTGCCGCACATAATGGATCCTTACGGTATTCTCCGGCAGATCCACGGGCTCGTACCTGAACACTTCATCAGATCCCTGCTTGACCCAGATCTCATTCATTTCGGGTGATGCGATGGTGAATGATTTGTCGCCTCCGTCCTTGCCGGCATCGCCCAGTTTCCGGTTCACTATCAGGAAGCCTATCGTCCTTGCGTTTTCGGCAAGCGGAATGTCTACGTATACGCCGTAGCTGTCAGTCATGGCAGGATCAAATAGGGTCGCGCCTGTGGGCCAGTTGCTCGAAGGTTCCTTAACATCGCCCCATACCCAGACTCCGAAATCATCATAGTCCCCATTGGGCCTGTTATAATGGATCCTTATGTGGTTTGCGGGGACGGGAGGTATGCCGGTCGACTCGGAATTGGTGGTAAGAATGGCTGTTCCGCCCTGATCCTTGCCCGGAATGGTAAAGGTAATCTTTCCTCCCTCCACCGTATATGTTGCGCCGCTGTATTCGTCTTTATATACCGAACCGTCGGGTACCATGACATTGATGGTAACCACGGCTTCCTCAGCCTTGGTGTTAAGGGCCACATACAAGTCTTTGTTCTCATAGAACTTCCTAATAACCAGGTAGCCTTCCTCGTCTCCTCCGACAGCCTTTGTGCTGTTCCCCTTGGAGAATATCTTTGAGTAGTTGGCCCTGATATTCAGCAGCTTTTTATAATGGCTGAGCATATCCTGCATGCCCTCATTGGTCTCGATTTCATCCCACGGCATGATATACCTGTTTTCATAATACGGGTAGTTGCTCAGGCCTGAAAGACCCAGCTCTTCGCCGTAGTAAATGACAGGCTGGCCCTTGGATGTTATCTGCAGTGCCGCCGCGACCTTCATTTTTCCTGTGTCGCCGTTGAGATACTGCTTCAGGAATCCATCCTCATCATGGCTGCTCAGGAACTGGCCGAAGGTCGCCGTGTTGTTCATCAGCCTTTCACGGTTCCTGAAATAATTGAATGCCTCGTCTATATTACCGTCGAGGAAATCCTTGACCCTGTTCTTGAACTCGAAGTCCAGGAGGGAGTCCATTTGACCCGACTGGAGCTGGCCTCCGGTGTTTGAGGGCCCTCCTCCATAATACTCGCCGATCAGCTTGAACTCGGGTTCAATCTCCGTCAGCCTGTTCTTGAACGCTTTCCACGTGGTGTCATCCACATGCTTGACGGTATCCACCCTGAAGTAGTCGATGGTGTCTCCCCGGTCAGTTCTTACCTTATCAAGCCACTGGGTCTGCCACTCGATGATCATGTTACGGATGGCTTCGTCCTCAGTCATGAAATCCGGCAGCCCTGAAAGCTCGCTTCTTACGTCACCGGATTCATTCACCGTGCGGAACATGCCTGCGAATCTTGCCCTGTCTTCGTCCGTCGGATAATTTGATATGCCGGTCCCCTTGTCTGCATCTGATTCCTTGAGCCCATACCCGGCATGATTCAAGACCACGTCCACCATGATCTTGATGCCCCTGTCATGGGCTTCCTCTATCAGCTTCTTGAAGGTGTCGATATCTCCGAAATGTTCTTCGATCGCTTCGAAGTTCTTTGCCCAGTAGCCGTGGTAACCGTAATAATTTACGTTGGGATCGTTCGTATCTACGCCATGATTGATGTTGTCCACTATGGGCGAGATCCAGATAGTGTTAATGCCCAGTTCTTTCAGGTAGTCCAATTTTTCGATAATGCCCTGGAAATCGCCGCCAAAGTATTCACCTGGATCCCATTCCCCATAATTTTCACCGTTGGGATCGTTGTTCGCAGGGTCGCCGTCATTGAAGCGGTCCGTCAGCAGGAAGTAAATCCTGGCCTCGTCCCAGTCGAAGTCCAGCTTGTCATCGGTCTGAGTCCTTTCCAGGACCTCCATCTTTGCAGTATGGGCATGGACATTGCCAAATTCATCGATGACCGAGATGGGAATATTCTTGATACCTGCCGGGATATTATCGGCAACTGCGATCGATATGGCATTGAGCTGCGGATCGATATATGTGGCAGCCTTGCCGCCCAGCCCGGTGAGGTCCGCGTATATCTCCCTGGCCGTTCCCTGGCTCAGGGAGATGTCCAGCGACAGGACAGCGTTCTGGTTATACGTGATTTTCTCCGGAACCACACTCGAGCGGATCTCCGCATCGGGCCTGATATAGACTATCACTGATTTCCCGTCCACTGTGTTCATAGGATCGGGAATCTCGATCGTCTCGCCGTCCTTTGTGATGATGTAGCTGTATTCGTAAATGCCGTACGGTACATCTTCAACGGTGTATTCAAAGTACTCGTTTCTCAGGTTATACTGCATTTCATACACGTTGTTGCCGAATCTGAGCTTTACCCCGTTTCCATTCTCCGCAAGGGTATGCATCAGGTCCTTCTGGTAAAGCTCTTCATCCCTGTAAAAGAAGGTTATGTCCCCTTCATTGTTTACAGGAGCCGTTACCTTCGGGACAACGAAGAATTCCGCCTGGCCCGCAGTAACTGTCACTTTTGTGACTACAAGGTCCTTGGTCTCTATATACCTGTCGAAATCCTGATCGACGACGCTCCAGTCCGTGCCTTTTCTGAGCTTGAACCCAATTCTCTCATTGGTGTTCGAGACCTGGATCTTAGCGATCGCATATCCGTTCCTGAACTCCGTAAAATCGATCTGGTCATCCATCTTTCCGGTACCCCAGACCCATATGTTCCAGCCGTCATAATCTCCCTCAGGTCTGTAATACTTGAACAGGACATACCTCTGGACAGCAGTGGGAGCATCGTTTATCGAGTCCTTGACCACCTTGTTGTTATTGTCTGCAAGGAACAATACGGTCTTCCCGCCTTCGGGCACCGTAAGTATAACGTTCGAGGAAGGATAATCTCCGCCCCACTTGTCATTCAGCGCAACCTTGTATTCGTAATAACCCGCGGGAAGGAAGCACTGGAACATGTAAACGCCGTCTTCATCCACATCATGCATTTCTGTAGTCGGGTCAGACGGATCCCAGTCCGAACCGCCCAGCGTTGACTGGATAGTGCCTACCACCGCGATGGAAGTAATCGTATCGTTTATCGTATCCTTCACCGAATGTTTGTTATGGTTGTAGTAGAAAGTGACGACCTGGTCTTCCGGAACATACAGTGTCTTGTTGGACCAGGGATAGGATTCATCCCAGGAATCATTGAGCGCCACTTTATATTCGTAATTTCCGGCAAGCACTTTTGCGGAGAACTTGTAGATGCCGCCGCCAACATACTTCATCTCTGTCTTGGGATTTTCAGGAGTCCATCCTATTGCATCTGGGGTTGTTGTCTCTAATACAATCGTGCCCGCCAGTGCTGCCGTCGGAAATTCACCACGGTTGTTGATAGAGTCGCTTACCTTATGCGTTAGCGAATCGTAGCGAAAGATTACCGTTTCCCCTCCGGCCGGAACCGAAAGTCGTACGTTGCTGCCGGGATAGGATTCAGCCCAGGAATCATTGAGGGCTATCTTGTACTCGTAATCCCCTTCCGGCAAATAAGCACTGAACTCAAACACGCCGTTGTCATAATAGGTCATCTCTGTTACAGTGCTGGCCGGGTTCCAATCAGACTCATCTCCCAGCAATGTCTGAAAGTCGCCTGCCACAGCCGCTGTTATGACTTCTGGCAGCGATGCTTCTTCAGCATTGGCTGTCACTACGGGCAATGCAATATTGAACATTCCCGCCAGCATCGCCAGGATCAGCAGCAAAGAAATGTACTTTTTGCCCTTCATTATCCCGTTCCTCCCTTTAAGTTTTTAAAAAGAGATTGAAAATTTATGAAAGCAGCCGCCCAACATTGTGCAACCGCTTGCACTTTTGTGAATAAAAAAGCGTCATCGCTATAAATATTACCAAATTGTATGTTATCATTAATCAAGATTTAGTTCAAGACTTCCAAAACAGAATTTTAAAATCTCCCGGATATTTGTGAGATCACACAAATACTATACCTGGCTTTTTGAATCGTGCAACCGATTACATCAATTAGCGGACCACAAAGACGATTTCGGGATGAATGAAATATCCTAAAAGAAGGCCTCGGGGTCAGCCAGGGCAGACCAGAGCACCATGGATTGCTTGCCGGATAGTCCCAATGGCAATGTACTGGAATGAAGACGTAAAGATATCGCCAAACCATGGTCTGATTGAAGACAACAAAAAAGACTTCCGTTCTGCACGGAAGCCTGATGGTGCTCGTGGCCGGACTCGAACCGGCACGGAGGTTTAGTCCGACGGATTTTAAGTCCGTTGTGTCTGCCAATTCCACCACACGAGCTCATGCCTCTTTAACATTCCTATTCTATAATAGCTGATTTTCAGTGTCAATAGAACCATTCTGGAAACGGCCGGGCACATGGGACACCGGGCATTCGCGCCATACTGTTCTTGAAATAATTCGGACAGACCTGGCATAGAATAAGCCTGAGAAGATCATGGAGCGATAATCATGGAAAATGCGGTTGCCAGAAAAAGCAAGGCAGATCTACTGACAGAAAGCCTTTGGATATTTGTTGCAGCCTCCCTGCTGCATTTTGGGTATACATTCACCCGTTTCTATCCCCTGTCTTTCATTTGCGCGGTCAATGAAAGCATATGGGAGCATACAAAGATCGTCTTCTTTGGCGCCTTGTTCTACAATTTGGTCCAATTCCTGCTGAAAGGCAAGGCATCTCCAAGCTTGATAACCGGGCTTGCCCCCGCCCTTTTTTCAATCCTTCTCACGGTGCCCTTCCTGTATTACGGCTATACCGGCATGCTGGGCTTCCATGTGTTCATCGTCGATCTGGCCATCGCCTGGGTATCAGGCCTGATCTGCCAGATCGTCCTTTACCGTGTATCCGGCATCGAGGGTTGCTCCAGGTACCAAACATTGTCGCTGGCGTTCCTGTTTCTACTGATCCTGGTGTTTTTCCTCTTTACCTGGTACCCGCCCAGGGGATTGCCTTTGTTCGTACCCGGCGGCAGGTCCTGAGCACGACCTGGGCAACGCGTCGGGCCAGAGCTTCATCATGATGGGTTGCCGACTTCCTCGATAAATTCCAGCACACGGCCGGCGGCGTCCTTATCCAGTTCCACGTCAATGATGGCCGCGCTTTCGTCGTAGTCCGTGCCCAGCACCTTGCCATTGGAATAGAGCCATGAAATGACATTGCCCCCTTTATTGAAGGGTATCCTGAGCCGGTACCGCCGCACCATTCGGCCAAGCAGGTTTTTCAGACACTCCTTCAGGTTGTCTAGGCCTTCGTGAGTACGGGCAGAAACCTCAACACAGACCCGATCCGTCCTGCGAGCGAAATTTCTGTCCTGGATCTTATCGATCTTATTATAGGCGATAATGGTAGGCTTTCCTGAAGCACCCAGTTCTGTGAGAATACCGTCCACAATGCGGATATGGTCCTCCGCCAGGGGATCCGACGCATCGGCCACGATGATGAGCGCATCGGAATAAACCGTCTCCTCCAGGGTGGACTTAAAGGCATCCAGAAGGTTATGGGGAAGCCTTCTGATAAACCCGACCGTATCGGTCAGCAGGATCTCGGTCTCCCCCAGGTCCAGTCTCCTGGTGGTGGTGTCAAGGGTTGCAAACAACTTGTCTTCCGCATAGACCTCGGCGTCACAGAGGGCGTTTAAAAGCGATGATTTCCCCGCATTAGTGTACCCCACCAGGGAAACGGTGGGAGCCCGGTTCCTCAGCCGTTCGGCACGCTGTATACCTCTCTGCTTCTTGATTTCTATGAGCTGATCCTTCAGGTAGGAGATCCTTTTTTGGATGTGCCTCCTGTCGGTTTCCAGCTTGGTTTCACCCGGACCCCTGGTCCCTATGCCGCCCCCAAGCCTGGACAGGGCTGTACCCTGGCCTGTCAGCCGGGGAAGCATGTACTCTAATTGTGCCAGCTCCACCTGCAGCTTACCTTCCCGGGAACGGGCCCGCTGGGCAAAGATGTCCAGGATCAGCCCGGTCCGGTCGATAACCTTCACGCCCAGCATTTCCTCAATATTCCGCTGCTGGGATGGCGACAGTTCTTCGTCAAAGATGACCAGATCCGCCCCCTCAGCCTGAACAAGCAGGCGGAGTTCCGCAATCTTGCCCTTGCCCACCAGGTAGGCCGAGTCCCTCCGCTCCCTGGTCTGCATGACCTTGGCCACTACCGCAGCGCCTGCCGTATCGGCCAGCTCACTGAGCTCTTCCATGGAGATGTCCGCCTCGCTGATGCCTCCGACAGTACGTGTTTCGGGCGTTCTAACGCCAACCAGGACAGCCTTTTCCCGTTGATCGCCGGATGGTTCAAGCTGGTTCCGCAAAAAAATGTCCGCTTCCGAAATCTGCTCCAGTAAATCCTTAAAGTTCGATTTTTCCGGCGGGAACGGGCCCAGGACATCCACGACTTCCGCTTTGTGAGAGGAAGGAATGCCCACATAGATTTCGGCAGGGCTTCCCTCCCGGATACCCACGGCCGCAACCATATCAAGCCTCAGCAGCTTGAGGGAGCTGATATCCACCTCGGACAAATGGCCTGAGCCTCCCGGGTGGGTATGGATCAGGCGGACGCCCGAAAGCCTTGTGGCGTTCCGTTTTCCTTCCACCGCATCCAGGCTGACGGTGGCATGGTCGCCCACATTGATGCTGGTAATGCGCCCTTTTCGGTCAAAGTACACCGCTATTTCGCGGTTCATGGCGCCGGACAGCCTGGAAAGCCTGGTGACAAGCTCCTGGGTCCAGAGCATGTCCTGGGGTATTTCAAGTTCATATAAGTCCTCTAAGGCCTGTATCAGGCTTTTCTTCAGGCCCTGAACTTTTCCGCCGATCTCCATCAGATCTCTCCCTTGAGCTCTATCGCGTCTGCAACCTTTTGCATGCCCTTAATGGTTTCTTCAATGACCTGGTTCAGATCCATGTTGAGCCTTTCTGCGCCTTCCCGGATAACCTCCCGGTTGACTCCGGCAGCAAATCCCTTGCTCTTCATCTTTTTCAGAACCGACTTGACCTCCAGGTCCATCACGCTCTTGTTGGGGCGCATCAGGACCGTGGCATGGATGAGGCCGGTCAGCTCGTCTATGGTGTAAAGGACGTTTTCCATCCGCTCAACGGGCTCCACATCGCAGCAAAGCTTCCATCCATGGCTTTGAATCGCCCGGATGTAGCTTTCGGGCCAGTTTTCCTGTTCCAGGAGCTCGCGCACCTTCTTGCAATGCTCCTCGGGGTATTTCTCATAATCCAAATCATGTACAAGTCCTATAATGCCCCATTTTTCCTCATCCTCGCCGAACAGCCCGGCAAAATGGCGCATGACACCCTCTACGGCCAGGGCGTGTTTGATCAGGCTTTCATTGCTGTTGTACTTTAAAAGCAAGGCATAGGCCTCGTCTCTGGTTGGTATGTGTTCTCCCATAATGTGTTCTCCCATAATGCTGATCCCTCCTGCATTTAATTATATAACACGGATGCAAGCCCCCTGATCAACGATCAAAAAGCCTGAACCATCAAGGATCCAGGCTTATTGAAAGGCTGGTGTTGCTTTTTCAACCCGCTGCGGAATAAAGTCGTCCGATAGAACCCGCTGTCATTCGACGGCTGTATGGAAAACGTCTTTCTCTTTAATGGGCATATACAGATCGATGCCGCCGATATGGTTGAATTCCATATCAAACCCAAGGTGTTCTTCAAGCCACTGGTGGCTGCCATACTGGTATTTGCTGTCTTTCAGCCATTCGTTGAATCTTTTCCAGGCTGCCATGATCGCTTCGCCCATATCATCGCCGCGTTCCCGTTTTACACCGGCCACGGCATAAAGACCGCCTTCCAGGGTTTTTACCTTAACCTTATCATCGTTGACTGTGGTACTATCATCAAGGGTCACGCAGAACTCATAACCGTATTCTTCCTGATTTTCGTCCGAAGGCGAAGGATTGTTGTAGCCGAATATGCGCGCCTTGCTGATATCGATCCGGTTCTTCTTCAGCCATTCCTTCATGACCTGGAACGCGTTGTGCTCGGGATATCTGCCATAGTAGCAGTAATAGGCCACCCGCATGGGCTCAAGCCTCTTCAGCACTTTAATGTCGGGATATTTTTCAAGAAGCGCTCTGTCCTGGATATCAAAAAACTTCTCCATCAAATCCACCCTTTCAAAGCAAAAGTTTCGTTTCTGCTTTCTGAACGCGCTCGGCAAAAATCCGGTGATACGCCTGAAAGCCCTCGAAAAAGCATCCCCGCTGTCAAAGCCGTACTTTACCGCAAGATCAATCACGCAGGCATCCGTATGGATTAAGTCCCGGGCGGCCAGGCTGATTCTCCTCAACCGGATGTACTCTTTCACCGAGTATCCCACCAGCGCAAAGAACAGCCTGTAGAAGCTTGCCAGGGACATATAGGCTTCCTGTGCCGCACGCCTCAGGTCAATCTCTTCATCAAGATGGCTTTCAATGTAATCAATGGATTTCTGGATGCGTTCATAGTAGTTCATATCCGGAGCGCTCCATGACATGCTTAGGATGGTTCCATCTTACCATAGAACCATTCTTAATATCCGACTTTTTCTCTCAAAGTAGCGGTTATTATCTGTTTCTAGTTTCGTCCCTCTTGTCTGTCCTACCACACCCTATGGCTATTATGGTTCATAGGAAGATGCAGGCCATAATGGCCTGCTTTTATATATGATAAGTTTTGCTCAAATTGAATAGAACCTTTGATTCTACTTATGATACGTCTCACCGTGTATTACTGAATACATGACTTTCCCTGAATATTAAGTAAAAAGTCGTACATCATGTACGACATATTTATAAATTATCATATATCTGGCCTCTATTTCCTATATCAATAACCAGTATTACGAGTTCTTTATCATTCTTAGTAAAAATGACTCTGAAATCCCCAACTCTAAGTCTATAATACTCATAGCCTTTTAATTTCTTTACATCTCCTTTAGGCAATCCATAAATGGCAGATAATATTCTCTTCCTTTGATAATTATCCTGTTTGTTAATAAACTTCAAAGCATTCTTGCTTATGTTAATTTTGTAGTTCTGATTCATCAATCCCTAACTCCTTCAGAACTTCTTCCATACTGACAAACTCGAATTTTTCACGATTTTTCTCAAATTCATTAATGATTTCAATTTCTTCTTTATCAGGCTGGACTTCTTCAATGCTTTCCCACTGTTTCCTGGCTTCCTGCTCTTTTTTATTCTTTAAAAAGGCATAATAATTTAAGACTTCTCTAAGAAGTTCTGAGTCATTTTCCTTTGCTAACTTAATAATTAACTCTCTCGATAGCGGACTCACATTATTCACCTGCCTGTTATACATATTACACCAATATTATATCACAAACCCATCTGAATGTTATACTATGTTATGAGGATAATACTGCCTTTCTCTCACTTATGGTAGGTCTCATTGTTGATGATCTTGAAAGCGCGATAGACCTGTTCCAGCAGGATGATACGGGCCAGCTGGTGGGGAAAGGTCATGTCTGACAGGGACAAAAGGCCGTCGGCTTCTTTCAGAAAGGATTTGTCCAAACCGTCGGAGCCACCGATGACAAAGGTGATATCGCTCCTGCCGCCAATCATGAGGTTTTCCAGATGGCGGGCAAATCCCACCGAATCGTATTTCTTCCCCTCGATGGCCAGGGCGATGACATGGCTGTTGGCAGGCAGGGCTTTCCGGATCCGGTCCGCTTCCCTTGCCGGGGAAATATCCTCGTCAACCTCCAGGATCCTGAGCCTGCAGAAACGCGAAAGGCGCTTTGCGTATTCATTCTGGGCGCCTTTCAAATAGTCTTCCTTCAGTTTTCCTACGGCAACGATTTGGATATTCATGGATTCCTCCATCCGCCAGATATGAAACACCGGCGTCTAAATGCAGATCATTCTGCTGACCCGGTCGCGGTAGGCCACGTCCAGAAAGACATCCTTATCGGGATAGATCTGCCTTTCAACCAGCGCGTTGCAGACAGTCTGGTATGCCAGTTCAGGATAGTTGTTCTCCTTGCTGAGATGGCCCAGAAGGAAGAACTTGGTGCCGTTTTGGGCCAGATGGGCAACCACTTTTCCGGTATGCTCATTGCAGAGATGCCCGAAATCGCCCATGATCCGCTTTTTGAGAGGCCATGGGTATCTTCCGGTTTTCAGCATTTCAATGTCATGGTTGGATTCCAGAAGTATCATGTGGCTTTTCTCCAGCCAGCCTATCAGCTCGTCGTTGACATGGCCGATATCCGTGGCAATGGTGATCTTCTTGTCCTCAATGAAGAAATTATAGCCCACCGGGCAGGCCGCGTCATGGGGAATAGGGAAAGGCCGGATATCAATATCCCCGATAGTGAACCGGCTGCATACCTCGGTGACGCGGATATGATCCGGATGAAGCTTTCCCAGGAAAGGCCTCATGGCCGCCCAAGTCCCGCTGTTGGCGTATATGGGTATCTTGTGCCGTCTCGAAAGAATCCCGGAACCGCTGATATGATCGTTATGCTCATGGGTAATGAGGATGGCAGATATTGACTTGATGGACTCGCCAATCTGTGTCAGGGCCTCCTCAATGCGCCTGCCGCTGACTCCGGCATCCACGAGAATGGAGGTATTTCCAGATGATATGAATATGCAATTGCCGCTCGATCCGCTGAACAAGCTGCAAACCTTGACCATGAACGTATCTCCCTATGCCGGTTCGTTGTCGGATATGCGTTTGATGTCTGCGCCCAGGCTGGTGAGCTTTTCAACCATGCGCTCATAGCCCCTGTCAATATAGTGGACATTGGAAATCTCTGTAACCCCGTCTGCAATGCATCCGGCCAATACACAGGCAGCTCCTGCCCGCAGATCCAATGCCTTGATAGGCGCCCCGGTAAGCTTATGACCGCCCTCGATCACGGCCATTCTGCCTTCAACCCTGACCTTTGCGCCCATTCGTCTCAATTCCTCAATGTATTGAAAACGGTTATCAAAGATGCTTTCGGTTATGGTGCTGATCCCATCGGCCCTCAGCAGCAGAACCGACATAATGGGCTGCAGATCGGTGGGAAAGCCCGGATAAGGAAGTGTCTTGATATTGACCCTGTTCAGGCGATCCTTGCCCCAAACCCGGATGCTGTCGTCATACTCCTCTACCTTGATATTCATTTCAATAAGCTTGGCCGACAGGGATTCCATATGTTTGGGAATGACGTTCTTCACCAGGACATCACCCTTGGTGGCTGCGGCCGCGATCATATAGGTACCGGCTTCAATCTGGTCCGGTATGATGCTGTGAACCGCATTGCCCTTAAGTTCCTTCACGCCCCTGATACGGATGATGTCGGTACCGGCACCTTTGATGTCGGCTCCCATGGCATTCAGGAAATTGGCAATATCCACGATATGCGGCTCCTTGGCCGCGTTTTCAATGGTGGTCACACCCTCCGCCTTAACAGCCGCAAGCATGATATTGACGGTAGCGCCCACACTGACCACATCAAGGTAAATATTGGCCCCTGTCAGCTTACTGGCAGACAGCTTGATGTGTCCGTGCTCGATCTCTACTTTGGCACCAAGGGCCTCAAAGCCCTTGATATGCTGATCGATGGGCCTCTCGCCAAAATTGCAGCCGCCGGGAAAGGTGACAACTGCCTTTCTGAACCTTCCCAGGAGCGCTCCCATTAAATAATAGGAACCCCGAAAGAGATGCATGTCCTCGCTGGTCGCAACATAGGACGATACATTGGTAGGGTCCACCCTCAAGGTATTGGCATCGATATCTATGAAACGGGTTCCCAGGGATTCCATGATCCTTCTGAGAATCGCTATGTCAAGGATATTCGGTATGTTCTCAATCGTGCATACATCGCTTAATAAAAGTGCGGCCGGCAGGACACCCAATGCAGCATTTTTAGCCCCGCTAACCGTCACTTCACCTTTTAAGCGTTTCGGGCCGCGGATAAGTAATTTATCCACATAAACACCAACCTTCCGGTTTCTTCTTCAGTTGTCTTCCAACCCATACGGTCTTCCTCAGGAAAGGCAGGAAACCCCTGCCGTTAATATCCTGACAAGACAAAGATATTATAACACTATGACGGCGGTTCGGCAAATTAATAATGCGTAACTTGCAGCCAATCCGTCATATCTCTTCGCCGGTAAAGGCATTGTAATAGATCTCCCGTCCATCGGACAGACGGATACGCCACACCGGACTGTCATACAGCTCGCCTTCATGGATCCTCTTGAAGCCAAAGCTTATATCGGTGATGACCGAATTCTCCTCAAGGTTTGATACGGCCAGGAGCCGCCATGCCGATAAAACCTCGCTCCTGCCTATCGTGTGGCTCACTTCTTCGGTCATGACCAGGGCATGTTCAAGACCTTTTTCAGATACTGTGAAATCCGCATGGATGCTGAACAATAGCTGCCCTTTGTACTTCCTGACATACCTGACATAAACCTTTCCGTCCTTTTCATCCCAGATGTCAGGAATAAAGTCGCCAGGCTTTAGGCCAATGCCCCGGAAAACCCGCTGAAGTTCTTCTGCGAGCGCTTCCCTGTCGGCAATATCCAAATGTCCGTCGGGCGATTTATCATTAAATATAATACGATTATTCCCAATTTCCAATACTTTCCCTTCAGCTTCCCACACATTTTCCCCGCCATGGATTTGCCTGGCATCCCGGCCCAGGAAAAATGAGACAACACGGCTTTCGTCAACCTTTCCTTTCTTGTAGACAATGCTTCCGGATTCAGCCCGGCAGGAGGGTACCGTGCACTCCACCCGGATATTTTTCGATTCCAGCAGGCTGTTGACAAGCTGTATGTAATCACGGCCGGGTCTGGTGTCGGATGCGGTACGGATGATGCTGTACAGAAGAAAACCGTTAAGAACGACAAACAGGAAGATTAAGATGAATTTTGCCCTGGACCATTCCATGTTAATCCTCCATTTCTCCGACAGGCACCCGGTATGAAGCCTTGTCTGTTATGATCAGCCAGCTGGGATACAACCGCTTGTCCGATATATCGGTTATAATCAAATGATATCCCATCCTAATGCTCCGGAACTTTTCGAACCAAAGCAGCGAGGGATGGTTTTCATTGATCCTGTCCAGCATATCGATAAACGACACGCTGTAGGTCCGATATCCCGGATTGCCACGGAATTCCCTTATAACCCATCGGCATTCCAGGATCCTGTCAGATGAGGTCTTTATTCTGATCGCAGGCGCGGTCATATCATTGTCTGCATCCGAAAGCAGAATATCCATTCCGCCATAGCGATAGCCGAAGGTAAAGACAAAAGCATTACCCTCCTGCCTGATATCCTTCAGCACGATTTCCGCATCCCCCACCAGGTCTTTTCTGAGTTCAATGAACGAGAGCGCCTGGACAAAGGAGGATTTGGCATCTCCGGGATCCGTTTTCTGTTCAGGCGGAAGGTATTTATACTCCAGGACGCCATAGGCATTCAACTGGTATACATTCTCGAGATCAGAGAAGACAACGATGTTCTCGGTTTTGTCGCGCATGGCAAGCAGGCTGTCCTTCTGGGTAAGAAGGATACTTTCCTGTATGCTTTCCAGATCATCGCTTTCCGGATCAAGGATAAGGGATCCCGGTATTCTGGCACTGAGAATCTGCATGGACTGGGTGACATCAGGATCCATGGCGTAGATGGGAATATCTTCATGCGCAGGATCAGCGAAATCGGGAAACGCTTCGCCGATTGCGCTCATGGGCTCAATTCCGGACTGGTTCCGCATTTCATTGGCCAGCCCGCTGTAATACGCTTTCGGCCTCATGTTGTCCCTGATTTCTGCATGATACATGTAAACGCTGCTTTCATCGTAAACGTACAGGGTATTCACCGTGATGTTGACATTCTCCTGGGGCACAATGATGATGCCCCTGATCCCATTGAAACTGGGACTGGCCGACTTTATGCCGGCAAACCAGAGCAGCATGCTGTTGGGATACTTTACCGCAAAATCAATCCTGATGGAGGAAATGTCCATGAGCTCAGACCACATGCTGGCCGGGTAGATACGTCGAGGTTTGCTCTGACATAGGATGGGAAGATAGTTCTGCCTGATATCATCCCATATGACATGATAGGCAAAATGCTGTTCGTTCAGAACCCATTGGCTGAATCGATCGGTCATGATGGTGATGTTTTCGGGATGGAAGTAATTGTCCTTTACCTGTTCAACATTCACGTGATCGATTCCATTGTCGGCAAAAATAGCCTCCAATAAAAAATTAAAAGGAAACCCCTGCGTTTGATTCCAGAGGATTCCTATCTGTACCATGCATAAAAAAGCCAGGAAAATCAATATGCCGGATTTCAGGCGTTCCTTCCTTTGCCTTTTCATCTCTGTATCGCCTTGCTCACTTCAGCTTCAGTGCATCCAGCACACTGTCGGGATTAATCGGCACAGGTATGATAACGGTTTTCTTGGCGGTGATCAGCTTGTCCGTAATTTGCAGGTTCACGCCAGGAACCAGATCTGCCGCGTGCTCTTTTCTGAACGCAAGAATCCGTATCTCGTTAACCCTGTCGGATCCGAGATAGAGCAGATCCGTACGGGCCACAAAGGCCACGCCGCCTACTTCAATCACGTTGGAACCATTGCTGCACACCAGGGGAATGTACACATCATCAGCCTTAATGAACAGCATGACTATAACAGGACTGCTGCTGTCGGAGTCCTGCTTGACAGTGCCCGTCAGCACATAGTGGAGAGGATTGTTGACCGGATCCTTCTGATTCCACTTGATGTTGACGATAAAATTGTCGGTGGTATCTACTTTAGTGTCCAGAAACTGGCTGGCATACTGCTCATAATCGACGGCCTCTTCCTGCTCAGTTTCTTCGCTCTGGGCAGAAGCACCGTTCGACGCGGATTCGGTTTCCGAGCTTATGGCTTGAATCGTACCCGGAGTCCCCGGGGACGAAACGTTATCTTTAGTGAGACTTGTTCCGGGAGCGGTTGTGCCAGTGTCTGTTGTTGCATATGCCGTTACAGAGGCCAGTCCGAGCCCCAGCAGCAGCACCAACAGAAAAATCAACTTTTTTGCCATCTCAAATCCTCCAGACAAGTCCGGCTTAACCTTTAATCTATATTCTATGAGGAATAGAACCTTACTTATACAATATCAGTATACATCATTTATTATTACAAATCCATTACGTCGCTTTTAAAATGCCGTTACCTTCTTTTTCCTAGCCTGCGGCGCTGGCTGCACGCAGGGGCAGCTCGATAAAAATTTGCGTGCCGCGGCCTACTTTGCTTTTGGCAGAAATATTTCCACCATGAAGCTGTGCAATTTCCCTGGCAATGGCAAGCCCAAGGCCGGTTCCTCCCAACTGACGGGAACGCGCCTTGTCAACCCTGTAGAAGCGCTCGAAGATCCTTTCCACATCCTGCTCGGGAATACCGATTCCATTGTCCTCCACGTTGATGACAATCTTATCCTTATCGCAATAGCAATGGACCGTGATCTTGCCCTTTTGGGGCGTATACTTGATGGCATTGCCGATAACATTGGTCAGCAGCTGATCCAGCCTGTGCCTGTCGCCCTGAATAATGGGCAAACCTGCCTTGATGTTCACCCTTAACTCCTGCTCCTTCTGCTCTGCTTCCCGTCTGAGCCGTTCCACGCAGGAATTTACCAGATCGGCCGGTGCGATGTCTTCCAGGTTAAGGCGGATACCGCTGTCATGCTGGGAGAGAATGAGCAGATCCCGCACCAGGCGTGCCATGCGATCGGTTTCGTCGTTAATAACCCTGAGGAAGTGCTCCGTTGTCGCCGGATCTTCACGCGCACCGTCAAGCAGGGTTTCCGTGTAGCTTTTGACAGAGGTCAGAGGCGTCCTCAATTCATGGGAGACATTGGCGACAAATTCCCTTCTCATCCTGTCCAGCTTCTGCTCCTCCGTGATGTCCTGGATAACGGTGACCAGTCCTTCGATATTGCCGTCATCATCCATGACCTCGGCAAACTGCAGCTTCAGGTATTTACCCTCAAACTCCACCCTGCGCTGAAGCCCGTTTAAGCCCAGCTTGTCCTTTTTATCCTTGTCTTCCGGCGGAAGCGAAATGTCGAAAAGGTGCAGAAAGGATTTCAGGTTCAGGTCAAGCGCCTTGTTGCCAAGGATGTCCCTGGCCGCATCATTGATGTGAACCACCAGGCCGTTGATATCAAAGGCGACAACGCCGTCGGTCATGTTTTTCATGATGGTTTCAATTTTCTTCTTTTCGCTGGTGATCTCAGCCAGGGTATTCTTCAGCTTGGCCGACATGAAATTGAAGGTTTTGGCCAGTTTGCCAATCTCATCGTTGGATTCCACATCCAGTTGCTGACCAAAGTCCCCCCTGGAGATCTTTTCTGCCTTCTGCATGATGCGGGCTATGGGCCTGGTAATGGTTCTGGCCAAAATGTATCCTATCCCGAGGGCTGCGAAGATGGAAAAGAACATACCCCATAGGATGACACCGTTGAGTTCTCTTATCACGTTTACGGCCTTATGACGGTCATACTTGAAGAACAGGATGTATTCGCCGTCTTTCAGGGGCTGGATCCGCACATAATCGTAGAAATCCCCCATTTTGGAACGGGTATAGTTCCGATTCTGTGCAATGACCGCATTACCGCTTTGCGTCAGGGCAGCCAGGAGGTTTTCCGATTTGTAGATCTCGTTTTTGAAACCGATCTTATCCTGCTGGTAGTACTGGTCGGACGAATACATGATCTTCTGATCCGTTTTCCGGATAATCGTAAAACTTCTGTCCAGACCACGAATCAGTCCCGATATGCGGGGATCATTGATGAGCCTGTATTCCAGATCCGCATAGCTCGTATTGGCATCGATGGACAGCTCGACATAATTGCGCTCGATGCCTTCAATAAAATCGGTATAAAAGATGTTACCCAGCTGGAAGTTAAGAAAAACCCATATGACGCTCATGAGAATGAACGTAATGGATATCAGAATGGCGACAAGCCGCCACTGTATGCTGCGAAAAAAGAGGAGGAATCTATATTTTTTCATGATCGCGGTTACAGGGCAGGATTAAAGTAATACCCTACACCTCTCTTTGTCAGGATGTATTCCGGTTTGCTCGGATCTTTCTCCAGTTTCTCCCTCAGTCTTCTTACCGTAACGTCAACCGTGCGAACATCTCCGAAATATTCGTATCCCCAAACCTTCTCAAGAAGGTTCTCACGTGAAAAAATCTGTCCCTTCTGCATGGCCAGGAATTTGACCAGTTCGAACTCCCTGAGGGTCAGCTCTATAACCTGTTCGCCCCTTTTGACCTCATACCTGTTGATATTGATTTCCAGGTCGGCAATCTTGATGACATCATCGGTTTTTGCCGGAGCCGCTTCGTCAATAACACGCCTTAAGTTTGCCTTTACCCTGGCCATCAGTTCCCTTGGGCTGAAAGGCTTTGTTATGTAGTCATCGGCTCCCAGTTCAAGGCCCAGAACCTTGTCTACTTCCTCTTCCCTGGCTGTCAGCATGAGAATGGGTGTTTGCATGGTTTGCCTGAGCTTTCTGCACACGGTAAACCCGTCCATCTCGGGAAGCATGATATCCAGAATGATGAGATCGGGTTTTTCTCTTTCTGCTATTTCGATTGCCTGTCTGCCGTCATAGGCCTCCAGTGTTTCAAAGGATTCCTTCTGTAAATTGTATTTCAATATATCTACAATGTTCTTCTCGTCGTCCACGATGAGAATCTTCCTCTTCATCTTATACCCCCATAGGCAATTGTTGTGGCACGGCCTTATACCCATGTTGTTCCGTGCCATGATGTATAACAGGTAAATCGAAAGGTCAGACCGTAGGCAATACTGTAATCATTATATCATATTATTCTCGTAATGTTATTGTAAATTTGAGGCCATAAACAGCCTCCGGCCCATGTATCAGGCGGATTGCAATGCTCTCATCAGAAGCCTGATAGTTGTACCATGGCCCTTTTTGATAACGGCATGGTCTCCTGTCATGCCGAAGTGTTCATATTGCCTTCATAAGAACAAAGCCCCGAGCTATTCGCTCAGGGCTCTGATATAAATCTGGCAGCGACATATTTTCCCAGGC